>Ga0315915_1004523_pt1 | contig 17525 bp, 4 predicted proteins | sample MpolbnodulesMG_FD_207738 | JGI IMG/M metagenome (GOLD analysis project Ga0315915, IMG submission 207738) | Medicago polymorpha root nodule microbial communities from Los Angeles, California, United States - branched nodules | ecosystem: Host-associated > Plants > Roots > Nodule | place: USA...
GTAAATTAAAAAAAAATAAAAGAAAAAAAAGAAAGAATAACTAGTTATACTAATGACCAATATTCTTTGAACTGGCTCAAAATTGAAACCTAGTACCTCATATCATTGGTTGTGACACTAATTGTAAATGAAGTTACATGTATGGTTGATGAAAGTTTTCAAAGTATTTCAATTAGGGAATCCTTAGGAACTAACTTCAAAGTGTTTGTTAGCCTACTTTTTCAAATATATCCCACCTTAACCTCATCCATATCCTTGAAAATACCTTTATATGTGTGTGTATGATGATATATAACTTGAATGTCTGTATAGAATTGCTTCAATCTCATAGCAAGGTGCAATCACATGACGACTGGAGTGTGGCAAATGTCGTGACCATCGCCGCTGGCTTTAGGAGATACATATGTGTATCTTGGAATTGTATGTGGGTTAAAGTAAAAGTATCTTCTTTAAGTCGATTCCGCTTGCATTGAAGTGGTAAGATTTTTAAGTCTAATGGTGGGAAGAGTAACAATCTGAGCAAAATCTCTGGAAGGTATGTTCTTATTCTTTAAATTCATGTAAATTGTAACTTCTTTCTATTGTGTTGCTTGAGGACAAACAACAATTTAAGTTTGGGGTTTGTGATGACAGAGCATAATATGATAATTTTGGCTATGTTTTTAGTACCTTTCTTTGCATTTGTAGACAAATAACATGAGAGTTAGAAGAGTTGTCAATGGTTTGAGAAACATATTGTATTGTTTTCACTCGAGTTGTTGTAATTCACTTTTATACTAAATCATGCAACTCCATATGTGTTTTGAGTGTTTTGTATTGAGAAATCATGTAAAACAACAAATCAAGACATTACATGAAGGATCAAGGATATGAAGTTTGAAGAACAATGGTTCTTAGAAGGTTTTTGAAGACAATAAAAGATGAAGAAAATTCATTTGAAGTTCCTAGGAGTTTCCAAAAGGGAAGAACTATCGAAAAAGGGACGAAAACACAAGAATTCACACACAGGGGCTGCCTCATGCACATCATGTGCACAGGCTATGCGCTTCCTACACCCTTTGTATGTGTTGTTGCGCTTTTTTGTGGGCAAAAGTTGCCCTTTGCTTGTTTCTCAAACTGGTTGGTGCAAAAATCTCAGTTTTCTTCTCTTAAATCCTAAGTAATCATACGTTATAAATAGAGACCCTTGCACACATTCTTATTCATTCAGAAAGCTAACGGTTCAAGGCAAGGGTCAAACATTAGAGTCCAGGGCAGAGGATCTCCATCCTCCTCTTGTTCTCTTTAGAGTATGTTTTTCTATTGTTTTATTATGATGTATGTTGCCATGTGCAATTAAACCTCTCGATTGGTTAATTATTAATTATAGTTCGTAAAATTAAGTATGAATCCACATGATTTCTAATTCTTCCTTCCGATAACACCGTAACGTTAACTATGTTAACTTACGACACATGTTGTCATTATGGTTAATAAGGAGTTCTAAAAACCAGTTTCTTAAATCATAAGTAGACACCACATAACTAATGTTTTACTAAGTTAATTCCAATAAAGACGAAGGGAGATTCAAGGATTTTCTAATCGTCGTTAAACCTCTAAATCACAAACCTAATCTTCCATTGGGCAGGGTAGTCAAACCCTACAACCCTATTTACATCTCTTTTCTATATACACTCTAAATAAGTTTTGTTAGTTGCTAAGTTGAACGTGAATCACTGTGGAGACGATAAACTTACTACTTTATCACATATTACAATTTGGTGCACTTGACGATTTCGTCCATCATTGACCATAAGTTTACATCTTTTTCGTGCATCATTGACCGTAGGTTTTCATCTTCTAGTGTTATAGTGTATACGTATTTTATGCATCTGGTAACTGAAACTAGCATACCTTTTTAAATTAATTCCTTTACATAGTGAATGTTTAAATCGTTTTTCTTTATAAATTCAAATCCATCTACACCAAGGGGTTTTGTAAAAATGTATAACCATTGATGGTCAGTATCAATAAATTTACGGCAGTGATAACTTGACACTAAATAAAACACATATACAGGTGAAACGGCGAGAAGAAAAATAGGGAAACGATGAGTCGCCCTTCTAATTTAAATTAAAAAATATCAAAATTTCCCATGGTGTTTGTATGTTGTCAAAGTATGTGTTTGGACATCATTTTTTTATAAATGTAATATTAATAATACCTTTTTATACATAATCTCTAATGAAACAATGTTCAATATTCCCTTTGGTCTCTAATGAAATAATGTTTAATTTTAATATTTTTGGCATCAGAGTATAAAATAGGATTCTTTGTGAAACATATAGCATAAGTATTGTCACAAAAGATATGAATGTTACTCTTATTTATCTGATAATCTATGATATTTCATTCATAGTAGTTTTGTACTCCAACAAGATGAATCACTCTAAAATTATTGTCTCCCACCAAGAAGCCTTTAAAATGAGCAACACTCATTGAAGCACTAAATAGAGAATTCAATCTTTCAGCAGCTAAAAGAAACATAAAAGGGGATAAGTGATCTCATTGTCTCAACCCGTGTCTCAATAAAAATTCATCGGTAGAATTTGTGCTTAATTCTAACAAATATGATGAGGTTGAACTAATACACTTATACACTCCATGATCCATATTGTAGACTTCACCAAATATCGATATTTACCATTACCAAATCCAGATATTAAATTCTACCAAAAATCTTAGCATGATTTGTTAAGTTAATTATTCCAAACTTTAATTAATCTCTACACGCAAGTCCCACAACTCATGCTTTAAGACATTTATTATTAGATATCCATGCAAATTTCCATGAATTTTATAGGTGAAACTTGTTTACTTAAAAGGAAAGGAAACGACATTCCTCTAAATTTTCATAGACAAAGGTGGACATTGAACACACATATATATAGTTTTCTTTGTTTCCTCACTTCTTTACAACAAAGTTATCTCATCATTTGATTTTGGTGCATTATATATAACTTCATAAATATGTTAAACAATGATTGATTATGTTGAACGTTCTATATCCAGTCTACATCCCTTTGGAAGTTAGCTTTAGTAATAATGAGCTAAAAATCAACTTAGCTAATCATCAACTTGTGCATATATTCAACAATATATACTGATAATATATAAAAATAAACCAAATTCACACAGCGTAAAGCAATATTTTTATATATATCTTAATCTCATCCTAAAACTTAAAAGAAAAAGAGAAAAAGTAATTGCGCAGAAAAAAAAGTTGGGAACATTTTGTTTCATTTCTTTTTTGACGTAGTCTCATTTTCATCTGTCACACTTTTTCACTTTTGAAAAACTTGCCATGCAAGTGTTTCAATTTGGCAGCGTCACTTCTGTACTAGGACCCTACCTTTCAGAAATGTACCTTCAACTTATAATAATATAGTAATCATTCGTTTATTTAAAAAAACAAAACTAAAACCAACCACTTTGACCAAAATAAACATTCTTTTTTTCTTTTTTTTAAAATATTCGTTTTACGTTTAATAACTTTCTCTTTGTTAATTATACTTTTATCTCATCAATTATCTCACATTTGAATTAATGAAAAGATAATGTTAATGGGTGAGTACGACAACTTAAGTCTCTACTTAAAATACATGAATCATCTAAATTTAAGTTTTAGTTTATACAAAACAATCCTAAAGTTATTATTAAGTGCAAGTGGTTGATCTGCAGGGTGTATGAGCACTATAAACTCAAGAGTTTATAACGACAATTTAAGACTATTTAAAATACATGAACTACCTAATTTAACGTTTAGTTTATACAAAATAATCCTAAAGCTACGTATTAAGCGCAAGTGGTTGATTTGCAGGGTATGTGAGCACTATAAACTCAAGACTTTACATCGAGCTCGATTCATATGGGCTCATTATAAATGATAAGTTTTTATGACTCAAATGATAAGCGTGTTTTTTTCCTCCTAGTTTAGTATTTTTTTCATAAGTTACTTTAATCAACGTTTGAGTTTATAACTTATTATTTTTTACCTCAAAATTTTACTCGTATTATGTTAATTGAAAAACTAAATATTAATTAGAAATTTGTTTTATTTTATAAATTTGGTCAAATTTTAATTTTACAAACACTAAATCCAATATGTTGTATTTTACCCAAAAAAATTATGTTTTAATTCCAATTTTAACTTTTCAACTTTTGCCCTAACATACCCTTTATCAAAAGAGTTAGGTTTGAAAAATTATATAGGTAGTTTGAGAACAATTAAATAGCATAGGTATACTAGGAGTACGTAATTTACAGCAGATGACACATAAGAGTCAAAATAATAGTAGTAACTGAAGGAGGTAGAGAACAACCCTTTAAAGGAAACAGGCTAGTTTAATAGTAGTAATAAGAGAAATCCTTGAAGAAAATTAAAGAAAATGTATACATATACACTCGTCCAAAGTCTAGTAAAGTAAAGTAAAGCTATATACTCCATTGATGAAGGAGTAGTACTAGTACTGTGTTAAGTTACAGACATAGCTAGGTACACAGCTAGACACGCATAATACATAAATCTCATACACATACACAAACACTTCAAATAATTTATTCATCATTACACTATGATTCATTTCAAACCTCGTTACAAGAGTATAAGAAACACGTGTCATGTCAATGTCGTGGACGACAATTGAATGAATGAATGAAGGTTTATGTCAGCCGTCAGATCTGATGAAACCTGCAAAGTTCCTACAACTATGCTGCCGTATTGAGAAGGTAGAAAACGACCACTGAGGTGATGCCTGGTTTGAAGGACCTTGTTTTCATCCATAAAATTATCTTATTGTTATTATGCGTCGTCGTTTTATTAAATTTGTTTGTTTTTTGAGTAGCTCGAGACATTGTTTGCATGAAAAAGTTGCAGTGTGGAGGGTCCATGTTAGCTCTGTAGATGACACTGTTTAGCATCGAATTTTCATGCAATCAATTTAATGTTCAGTATATTGCTGTCAGACACATTTTTAATGCACAATTCTTTACTATTTCTTCTTTCCATTTTCTATCAAGTATTTTAAGTGAATTGGTTAAGAAATTTATTACTCTCATTGTCTATATATCTAAGCTTTTATTTGACTAAATTTTTGTCCTAAACCCCATTTCAAATTACTAAATGTATTTATTATTTGGGTCCTGCTAACCGGTGCCCCCGGGGCACTGGTTAAGCATACCATAAAAGGGAATTATTACCATAAAAGGAAATTGTTTTTGACTTTATTATAAATTAATTACACAATTTCAATGCATTAATTACTATATAATTTCCTTTTTCATATCCTTAACCAATGCCCCGGGGGCACCGGTTAGCATTTCCCTTATTATTTTTACCTAAACAGACCCCTAATTAATAATATAAACTTGTTTTGAAATATGAAAAATCAAATTAAATACACATACAAACAAAGGACAATTTGGTAATATTAACATATAAAACAGACACATTGATTACATTGACAACTTTTCTTAAAAAATGTGAAAAATACAAAGAAGACTTACATTCAGGAAAAGAGGGAGTAGTATAACAAAGTTTGACTTCAAAATACAAATCAAACATATCTATAAGTCATAACTACACATCACTTTTATAGTAATACTCTACTCCCTCCGTTTTTAAATATAAGCAAAAATCACTTTTTAGGTTCATTGTATGTGGTTACATCATTAAATGAATGAACCTAAAAAGTGATTTTTGCTTATATTTAGAAACGGATGAAGTATCTATCCTACAATGAATAAGTAATTTGATCATTCCACATATATTAAACAAAATGTAAAAGAAAAATAATTTCAAGTACCCTCGACAAATATCATGGGATTTGTGAAACATATTGAATTGAAAATGATGAAATTAATATTCTATATGTCTATTTTTATAAGATTACTTTACAAAAAAGTTTAGTCCCTAAATATAAGACTATCTACAAATTTTGAGATATATTTATTACTCTTTTTCTAAATACATCCCTTATTAATATTATCAATTATACCTTAAAATATGAAAAGTTAACATTAAATATTTTTATAAAAACAAAGGGTAATTTCGTAATAGAAATATATATTTGTGACAAATTTATTACTCGAACAACTTTTCCTAATACTCGTGATTTTTGTAAAATAGTCTTGTATAAAAACACAGAGGGAGTATTAATTAAAGTGTATAATTAAAAAAAATTAATTATGGGTAACAAAACTTCATGGAAGATTAAATTTGCACATAACAAAGAACAAACTTTGTTTAAAAAAAAATGAATTTTCAAATGTATAACATTAATTAGTTTTATTGAAAATGAGCAAGTCTCACTGATAAATGATATAATTGATAAATTGTTACCTTTAAACTATTAAAATAACAGTTAAATAAAAACCCAAAATCCGTACTCAAAAGATAATTAAAAAAACGGATAGAGTAATTAATACTCTGCTAAATTATACCAAAGGTCCTTTAAGTTATTTAGTTGTAACAATTGTTCCTTCAAGTTAATTAATTGCAACAAATTAGTCCTTTAAGTTTTTTCCGTATCAATTAGGTCATTAAGTTATTTAATCGTAACAATTTAGAGGATTTCATATCATAAAAATATAAGTTATTCAAGGCCAAAAAGTCACAATTAAATAACTTAAAGGACCTAAGTGTTACCAAAAATATTTTAAGGACTAACTTTTTACACTTAATAATTTAAAGAATGCAGGTGGTACGAAACAAACTTAAAGGACCAATATGTTATAATCAAATAACTTAAAGACCTCAAATGTAATTTAGTCTTAATATTATATTAAAAAATGAAATAAATCATTTATTTTGGGACAATTTATTTTAGGGAAATGCTAACAAGTGCCTTTGGGGCACTTGTTTATAACTCTAATGAAGAAACTTTTCTTTGAAAATTGTGTATTCAACATATTGAAACTTTAAAAATGAACTTTTTTTACATAAAATTTCTAAATCATTTCCTCTTTTAAATCCTTAACAAATACCCTCAGAGCACTTGTTAGCCTAGCCTTTTTTTAACAGGTCATTCATTCTAGAACGGAGACAGCGTATATTAATACACATGAATGAAATACAAAAAGTCAATACTCTGTGTGCTCGTCTTTCTCGACAGACTAAACCCATTATCTTAAATAAAGATGATTACTTTAACCAGTGCCCCGAAGGCAGGGCACTGGTGTGCATTACCCTTACTTTATTCATATATTAAAGACTATTAACTATGTCGAAGCAAAATTATTCAGAAAAATATAAGACATTTAATAATAATAGAGCATATATTTTGTATATCATTTATTTAGCTCATTTCTATTTAATGAGATTAATCACTTAGAGATTTCAACAAAGGTCTACACAACCCCTAGCTAGTGTGAGTAGTCAATGGTCCAAAAATGTGTATCCTTAAAGGTAAAACTTATCAAATTAATGGAAAGGGGCTAACTGAAAAAGGGTTTTGAACTTTAGATATGTTTGAGAAAGTTTTGTATGGTAATTTTCAAGATGGGTTAATTGGTGGTGCTTAACATATTCTGGTATATATGATGACAAGGGTCTTTTTAATTGACGGTCCCAAATAAATGACATGGATATATGAAGGAGGCATGGAGCTATATACACCTCAGAATTGATTTGCCTCACGATAAGTAACATCTCAGTTTCATGGATGTGAGACATCAATATAATATTACAACATGTATATACATTTATTGGACTATCTAACAATGACATTGTGCAACGTTTAATCCTCCTATTTTTAACGAATTTTAGGAAAATATTAATATATATTTGATTTCATTTTTGAATGACACAAAAATGAAACTCAAGTTACAAAATAGTTATTAGTATCACTTAAAATCAATTTCATTAAAACAATTTATTTAAAATCAATTTCATTAAAACAATTTATTTAAAATCAATTTTTTCGTTATCGCAGAATCAAACACGGAGTATGTTTGCATGAGTTCCAAAGTAAACACCGGGCTGGAGGTTTACGCCATTTCGTTTATAATAACGACATGAATATTTAGGAGTACTAATGCTTTAGTAAAAGACATAAAGAATAATTATCTTTTCTTTCCATTACTACTAACTTACATAAATATCTATCAAATCATAACCTACTCCAACCATTCATAACTTTATGGTAATTTATGATTTTTCTAATCCAACTATGATGCAACATGTTACAAAAATTGTACCTAGCTAGCTTTGACTGTAAATAAAAAATTTATGATAAAGTACGTTCAAAACTTTTATCTATAAAAACTTTATTTTTCAACATATGTAAAAATAATTAAAAGTAAAATCCATTGTTATTAATTTTAGTTTAATGTGATTCTGTCAAAAAAAAAATTTAGTTTAATGTGATGAAGTGAGCTAAAAGACATGTAGACAGAGAAGAATTTCTTTTTGAAAAAGTAGTAAGCTAATTTAACAAGAGAATAAAGAACAAAGCAGCGAAATATACGTTGAAAAATAGAAAAGACAAAGGTAAGAAATTAACAAAAATTGAAGCTAGCAACGTGTAATGTTAGTATTATAATACAAGACGACGCATAATAAGGCGAGATTCTCGCGGGAGCCAAAGGTATCATTCTTTACTTTTTAGAGAGAGAAAGAATGAGAAAGAGATAGAATTTGGAAACATAACATATAGAAAGAAACATTGTCATAGGTAGAGAACAAAGGGGATAAAATATTAGTGAAGAGAGAAAAATGCGAGGGATGTTTTTCAAATTCATATCTTTAGCACGTGACATTGGAATTGACATGTCAATGAAAAAAATAAAGAGTAAAAAGTATTGTATCATGTAAATAGAATAAAGTTAAAAATATAAGTATAATAGAGTCAAAGACATGTAGAACACAAGTTCATGATTCATGAATAGGTGAATAGTAAATAGCGGGTGGAGTAATAAAACAGTCTTTTCGACCTTGATCAAGTAGGGTTTAACGGAAGAGATTAAACTATTAAAATATATTTTTTCCGTCTCACAATTATTGTCTTTTTAAGATATTTTTTTCTTTTTCTCAAAATAATTGTCACTTTACGATACCAATGCAACATTTATTTATTTATTTTCACTATTATACCTTTATTTATTGAATTCCATCCAACTTAACTACTCCACTAACTACAATTAATAAGGGTATTTTAGTAAGTGCAACTAATTTTGCCGTTAAAATTAATTATTTTCTTAATAATCGCGAACAAACCTTTAACGACTAATATTGTAAGACGGAGGGAGTATTATAGTGAATTATGGTTTGAATATTGGTTGAGAGAGATACCATTATACCAACATTGTAACTGAGCACCGCAAATAAAATTATCTTAAGTAGAGGAACCTATAAGAAGAAAAAAAAATTGTTTTCCATCAACATGAGAGTTGACAACATAATTAACTATTTGTATCTATAAAGAAATACTTTGGAATTTGAATTCGATTCTTTGTGTCCTCTATTTTTAAGGTACATCAATCTTAGCGAAAAAAATATAAATGTTTTATTGTCAACATGACGATTAATCTCATAACAGAGTTAAATGATCAAAGACCTGAAAATACCATGAGGAGCTTAATGAGACTCAAATATTTTAATTATAAGCAGATGTTAACATATGCTTGAATGTAATATAAAAAATATGAATATTGTTAACTCAGGCCCTAAAAACATACGCCCTCCATTCCATAATATAATATAAAAAAAACTCATTTTCTTTGTCCTAAAATATAAGAAAAAAGACAAACTTTTATCCTATTTAATCTTGTTTTTTTTAAAAATATCTTTTCCAAGAAAAACTTTTGTTTATTCTCATAAAATTAAATGCAAATTACATTCAATTTTCTCTCTATTTCATTTTTTCCATAACCAATAGCCAATGAAAATTGTTTTTACATCTTCCTATAAAACTTTTTTCAAATAAAACACAAAAAAACTATACTCCAAATTTTTATGTTTTAGTTTTCTAGATAAGTGTGATTTTTTTTTTGCTTATAATTTAAAACGGATGGAGTATAGTACTAAAAAATTTATAACCAAGTGTAACTTCTAAAAAAAATTTGGGAAAGGTTAACTAGTACCCCCTGAACACTAGTTTAGGAGATTAAATTAGAAATTTTGCATTCAAAATTGTTAAAAAGTGGTATGTTAAACTTTTTAAAAGTCAAAAATTTGTTGTTTTCAAATAAACATTTTTGTTTTTTTACATGGGGCACTAGTTAACAAAACCCTACAATTTTACATGTATTCTTTTTAACGTGTTAGGTTAGAGGAAAAAATAAAAAACTTCCTCATTGTTGAAAAGAAATGAACAATGACAAAGTTTAAGACACAAAGAACGATGCAAAATGATTTTGCAATCCATTGCTTTATGATTGACGCCTCTCTGACCACATGGCAATGAACCGCACTGTCGTTTTAGCATCAGAGAGAGAGAGAGAATGCAAGTTTGTCCTTTCACATCTTTAGGGCAGTTCGGTCAAGAGAGATAAACAAAAAATTTGTGACCTAGATTGTGACCATACTTCCTTCCCTTCTTCTATTCAAGCCCTAGTCTAGTCTTTGTCTGCCCAGCATTCAAGCCGGGCTACTTTATTTAATTATTTTTACCTCTGTCGAACAATTAAAATATAATCAAGCTCTTGTTGCTGCTAGCTACTACACCTTCTGGTCAATGCAGAATTAAATAAATTTGGTTGAATTATTCCATATTTATACTAGTGTTTAATTTAGTTTGACTAAAAAGTCCTAGTCTTGTAATTTCAGAAGAAAAAAAAAATATTCTAGCTCATTAGGGCTTGGAAACTTATTTTGGTTTTAATTACAAAATTGTCACATTAGTTTTTAGTGTTTGACACAAATATTTCTTTAACACTCTTTTGTGTATATGAATATGAAATAAAGAAAAAATAATGGCATCTATATATATAACATAAAGTACAACTAAAAGATTGTCAAAGTGGATCTTGTGAAAGTTGAGCTGGGCTACCAGTCTACTGGCACTTAATTATCTAATTATCCTCATTTTTTTGTCAAAATTATTCTCATGTTAAAAAAAATCAAATAAAAACGTTGTTCTCAAATCCAAACTTAATGAACAAACATATATTGTAATGCCACTTGTGCAATGTACGGTCCTTAATCCCTATGAGCTTTATCTTCGGGTTTATTAAGGTATGTTTGGATGATGGATTTTAAATGATTTTGAATGGAAGGACTTTGAATGTGTGTTAATCTACTGCTTGAAAATGTAGCTTCGCTAACATGAAGTGCCAGTGTGACCAATATGTTTGTTAATTGTGACAAGAAACAAGAAAACCAAAAAAATTGAAAAGAACACCCAATTTAGGGACAAATAAACGCAACGGCGATGACATCTACTATAACGAATCCGGACGAACCTAAAGCAATGCAAGTGGTTTAGTTAATTTAGTTAATTATGACGTTTTTATCGAATTTTATTACAAACTATCGTTAATATAGTATAATTTTGAAAATAAATCATTGCAATCATTAGATTAATTTAAGTTTGACAAAGTTATACAAAATCAAGTCAAGTATGATGTACATATTATTATATTAACACTTGCCATTTATTTTTTAGAACATACTCATTAAATTGACCTCAATTGAATAAATTTGAAACCAGGTCATCCCTATGAAAATTGGGCTAGACAATACCAATCTATCGAAACTTAATTATCTAATCATATATTCTCATGTTAAAAAGAAAAAAGTACAATTATCAAACCTAGTTTACCCATAAGAAAACTACGAAATCTTAACCTAAACTCGATGAGCAAACACAATGTCGGTTTCACCGCCCGGCGACCCCGGGCACGCGCCAGGGCTCCAGCCCAAATTTTTTGCAATTTTCTATGCAAATTCTTCTGAATTTCTTATATAAACCTCCATAAATTTGACAATTTCTTTAGATTTTTTGATTATTTACTTGCAATTTCTTATGTAAACCTCTATAAATGTGTTGCAATTTTTTTTTGTCCAGACTTTATAATAATCCTTGCTCCATCATTGAGCAAACATATTTGTAAGGCCATTCGTGGCCCATTTCAAATTTGGACCGGACGTATAAAATACGAATCTAAAGTAGACTAACAACATATATATATTCTTTATATAGAAAAGTAATAACAAGAGTGTGAGAGGTTTGTTTAAAATTAAAATGAAATGGTGATGGCCAAAGTAGCAATATTTGAAAGTTAAGGGGTGGTGGTGGGTGGTGACGAAAGTTGTCAGTAGGTGGTGTCAGTGTAACTTTATCTTTATCCTAAAGAGTCTGAACTGTGAATCATTCATTCATAATTACTTCCTTTTAATGCTTTTGGCCCTAGCAAGACGTGACGTTTCTGAAACATTTTATCTCTGTTGTGCGACAACAGTGACAACAATGCTTTGCCCTTGTAAAATATAGCAATCTACTTTTTCTACCTATATTTTTTATTTTTGTCTTAAATATTGCACTCGTCCCTGTAAATATGGCTCGTTTAAGTTTTGGTCCCTGTAAAAAAAAAATTTGTTTTTGGTCCCTGCAAAATTTTTGTTTTTTAAAATAGTCCCTGACCCCATTTTTGTGATGACTTGTATACGTGGCACATGATGACTGGACCCATTTTGTAGTTTTTTGTCCCTGCAAAATATTTTGTTTTTTAAGCAGGTCCCTGCAAAATTTTTTGTTTCTGAAAATAGTCCCTGGAGGGACTATTTTAAAAAACAAAAAATTTTGCAGGGACCAAAATCAAATTTTTTTTTTTTACAGGGACCAAAACTTAAACGAAGCATATTTGCAGGGACGACTACCATATTTAAGCCTATATAAATACATGTAGCTTTTTTACATGCTCTCTTTGACTGTAAAAGATATCAAATTTTAGTTGGAAGTTAAATGTGCTTGAAGGGTTGAAAGCAATTATTTCTACCACCAAAATTCAATAGCATTTTTATTTGCTCTCTGACTGGCGTAGTTCGCTATAACTAAAGACCAAAGTTGACACATATTTAGAAATGGAAGACAAAAAAAGGGGATTAAAAGCAAAAATGATATTATGAAAGAATAAAAACTTATATAAACAATGTATATTCCAGCATTAGTATTCAGTTTAATTGAGATTGAATTGGCTCACAACTCACACGTCTTGTCTTGGTTGGTTCTAAATGTAACAGGATATTGTGAATTTGAATGTCCTTATACTCTCTTCATCCACACTCCTATCCGAGCTACCAGACTTTTCAAAGGCCACAAGTCTTGCAGTATTGGACCTCCAATCTTGTGTAGGGTTGACTAGTGTCCATCCATCTGTTTTCTCTCTCAAAAATCTTGAGAAACTGGATCTGAGTGGATGCATTTCCTTGACAAGCCTTCAAAGCAATACTCATTTAAGTTCCCTCAGTTATCTCTCCCTCTATAACTGCACATCACTGAAGGAATTCTCAGTGACCTCGGAGAATATATACGAATTAGATTTAGAACTCACTAGTATCAAAGAATTACCCTCATCAATTGGACTTCAAACCAAACTTGAAAAGTTATATCTAGGACACACTCACATTGAAACCTTGCCAAAAAGCATCAAGAATCTTACAAGGCTGAAACATCTGGACTTGCACCATTGCAGGGAGCTTCAAACTCTACCAGAGCTTCCTCCATCACTAGAAACACTAGATGCTGATGGTTGTGTATCACTAGAGAATGTAGTGTTCCGTTCAACTGCTAGTGAACAACTGAAGGAAAAGAAGAAAAAGGTCACCTTCTGGAATTGCCTTAAATTAAATGAGCCTTCTCTCAAGGCTATTGAGTTGAATGCTCAAATTAACATGATGAACTTTTCACACCAACATATATCCACATGGGACCGTGATCGTGATCATGATCACAATCAAGGCATGTATGTGTTTCCAGGTAGCAAAATTCCAGAGTGGTTGGAATATAGTACAACTAGACATGATTACATAACTATTGATCTTTTTTCTGCTCCTTATTTCTCAAAGTTGGGCTTCCTTTTTGGCTTCGTCATTCCAACCATCTCATCAGAGGGTTCGACTTTGAAATTCAAAATCAGTGATGGTGAAGATGAAGGTATCAAAATGTATTTAGACAGACCACGTCATGGAATTGAAACGGATCATGTGTATCTAGTGTATGATCCAAGATGCTCTCATTACCTAGCTAGCCGAGTCAATGATCAGTCAAAGATCAAAATTCAGGTTAGAGTAGCATCAAGAACACCGACATCACCGTATGTGCCAGTCCAGTTAAGAGGGTTTGGGGTTAGCCTAGTAACCCCTTCACAGTATGACATGTTTAAACAGCAATTGGAATTTGGTGATGCAAGTGTTTTTCCAAATAATACGTGTTCAATGGAAGAGGGATCAAAGTTTCTTGAAAGTGAAAATGCTAAACAGTTCAGTTGTTATGATAATTGCCTGTTTTAATTTTGGAACATGAAATCATACTTTGAATAGTAGATCCTGTTTGTACTTTGTATTGCATCATTACAAAATTTGTAGAGAGGCATGATTCATTATACATACATTTGAATATATAATTGTCTGTACTGCTATAAAGCTTTTTTGGAGGAATAAAAGTATTCTTTACATGTCATTTGGTTAGCATTGGTCATCATTGTTCTATAAGCTAGACACAATCCAAACGATGGCTGAAATAAAAGGCCTCAAGCAGTTACAAGACTAATCAACTTTCACGCCAAGACTATGTTATTATTTTCGACTTATACTCGTGAGGAGAGCTCAACCAAAAAGATTGACTAATCCATTAGGTTTGGTAGAGTGTCATGGCATACGAACTGGATCGAGCTTTTTGGATCTACTAAATGCGCGACTCATAACAAACTGCCGAACCAAAATACAATATAAACGGCTAAATCATTCAGAATACACGTGCACTTTTCATTCTAAATGAGATCATCCTGATGGATTCTGTGTCGCTTGACTTATAAGACCATCTACAATGGTTTTTTCTTTCAACACCATACAACACCCACTTTTTCAATTCCCAACACTCCACATCATTTTCTCTCTCTTATTCAACACTCATTCAACTTTTACCCTCGTTTTTCATTCAACACTCTACCCCACCACTTTTTATTTCTTATTCTTATTTAATTATATATTTTTGTTTTTATAATTACATAAAATTACAATTATCGATTATAATTAAATTAAAATAATACAATTAACAATTTATTTTAGTTTTTTTGGAAAAACAAAATTTTGTAAAATAATTTATTTTTATTTTCTTAACTTAAAATGCAATACAACAAACTAAGCATGCGGCACACAAATAACTTAAAATGCAAGACAACAAACTAAGCATACAACACACAAGTAATTTATTTAGTACGATACAAATCATCTTCAATCGCGAAATATTCCAAACTTTGTCCATATGTGCTTCACTAGACCTGCTTGCAATTCGTGATGAACATTTGGATCACGCAACTTGGATCTAGCACGCACATGATTTGCAAAAGCTAGTAACACCTCGGTCGAGTATGGTTGCGGTGTATTAGATCCACTTCCCCCAGGTTGCTCAAAATCGGTCCAACGTTGAGCATATGTATCTCGTTCATCCTCAACAATCATATTATGTAATATGATGCATGACCTCATGATGATACCCAAGTCGGCTATGTCCAACAAGCGAGCTGGTTCACATATGATTTTAAATCGAGCTTGAAGCACTCCAAAAGCACGTTCGATGTCCTTCCGACATCCCTCCTGATGTTTTGCAAATAACTTATCGGGTTCACTCTGAGGAAGTCTAATTGATTTGGCGAAAGTTGGATAAGAAGGGTAGATACCATCAGCTAGATAATATGCCATATTATAGGGACGTTGATTCACAAAGTAATTCACCCTTGGCGCCTTTCTATAACGCCCTATTTCTATTACAGCGATAAAACACGCGAATAAAGCATTTATTCAAGAAATAGACGCTACGTCTTCACATCAAAATTCAAACAACATGCATATATAAAATTCATCAACAGTCGCAGCGAATATAAATCATACATCTCCAAAATATACATGTCATAAGATCAATATACATCATCATAAAAATCTCCAAGTCCCGACATATGGGCAAAATCTCAAAAACATAAATCCAGCATAAACAATCTAGAATAATCATAAAGACAGACATCCTAGATCAGAGCCTACTCTAAGACTCCAAAGAAAACGATAACGGAGATAGCTCCCGCAATCAAAGCACTCACCAAGCAACCAACAACTACTCCTGCACGCCGTCAACCCATTCATACAAATAGGTAGGCGGTCCACCATAGACCACTAGGGGTTAACTTCACATCAATCATAATCAAACATAAAAATCATAAATACTCAAGGATCTCATGCTTCCTAGAATATTAACATCACATGAATATTGTCCCCCATTCCATACACCTCAAGCTATCACATTACTAACATAGTATAGCAAGCATATTCAATCTCTAAACAAGTCATCGACATAAGCTTATCATTTATCAACATCAATCAGTGAAAGAATTACTTACCTTATTCTTCATTTAGCATACTTAACTCAACAAGTACAATTCATCATCTCAAGGTATAAGCAAGAAATTATCATTATTAAAGGAATCACCACATCACATATATATACATACACAATTTTCACCTCATTACTATTATCAAAATGATTATCATCAATTAGATTCACCAAGTGTATAAGCACAAGCAAGTAAAACCTGCAATTAAAGCATAATTCAATTATTCACAACCGTCAACAAATCCACCAATGTACGTATACACCAATCCACACAATCACAACATTCACCGAATTCCACCAATGTACAAATTCATCTAGTCACAGATTCAATTATGACACGACTCATCAATTACTCAAATGCATGCAATGTTCTTGACTCTTCTAGATGCATGCGGTACCGTCACTAACAACAAGATGCCAACATAATATCTTATGTAAGAGTACACCTCCTCTTACAATTCACCTATGTAAAAGTACAACTCCTTTTACATTTCTCATATGACTCATTATGACTATGATGCATGGACATACAAGAAAAGACCCAATAATGCAAAATCTCCAACATAAATATCCACCAACAACAATGTAAAAGTACACCTCCATTTACATTGATCAACTTCAACAACAATTGCATTATCAAGTATTTACGTCCACACAATCAATCAAGTCATAATTCAATTAAGAGTCATCACCACATCATCATCAATCATTTAGCATATATGTAATCACCAACAAAATCACCATTACTTAACATATATGCATTCACCAACAATATCACAATCAAGTAACATATATGTATTCACCAACAATATATTCACCAACATCGACTTTATCATATAATTCAACAACATCATATTATTTCTCACAATTCAAGTAAAGGAGAAAATACAACACCTTATGATAAACATCATATTCAACACCTAACAATCATCCACATATCTTCAT
>Ga0315915_1004526_pt1 | contig 17523 bp, 4 predicted proteins | sample MpolbnodulesMG_FD_207738 | JGI IMG/M metagenome (GOLD analysis project Ga0315915, IMG submission 207738) | Medicago polymorpha root nodule microbial communities from Los Angeles, California, United States - branched nodules | ecosystem: Host-associated > Plants > Roots > Nodule | place: USA...
AGGGTGTTGTCTAGAAACAGAAGTTCCTTTGTTGGTTTATGAGTTTGTTAGCAATGGTACTCTTTCTGAATTTATACACACACAAGGTAAGACGAACGATCTAACTTGGAAAACTCGTCTTAGGATAGCTGCAGAGGTAGCTGGAGCTCTGTCATATCTGCACTCAGCTGCCTCAATACCCATTATCCATAGAGATGTCAAGAGTGCTAACATTCTCTTAGATGGAACCAACACTGCCAAAGTCTCAGATTTTGGAGCTTCAAGATTGATTCCACTCGATCAAACTGAAGTAGCCACAATGGTACAAGGAACTATTGGCTACTTAGATCCAGAGTATATGCTAACAAGCCAATTAACTGAAAAAAGTGACGTCTATAGCTTTGGAGTAGTTCTTGTGGAGCTGCTAACAGGGAAGAAACCTTTTTGTTTTGGTAGGCCGGAAGAGAGAAGAAGTCTTGCTATGCACTTTCTGTCTTGCTTGAAAAAGGATAATGTGTTTGAAGTTATTCAAGATAGTATGTGGAATGAAGAAAACAAACAAGAGATCAAGGAGGTAGTTGTTCTTGCAGCGAACTGCTTGAGACTTATAGGGGAGGAAAGACCAAGCATGAAGGAAGTGTCTATGGAATTGGAGGGAATGAGGTTAATGGATAAGCACTCTCGGAGACCTTAGTGTAGAGGAGAGCCACTACTTGCTTCATGAATCATCATCTAGCATTTATGCACTTGGTGATGATAGAATAGAATATTTGTCATAATAAAGTATAATGATTTTTCTGTAATAATGTTGTATCATAATTATATGTCCTCGTGAGCTTAGCTCAGTTGGTATGGACAATGCATAATATATGCAATGTCTGGGGTTCGAACTCCGGCCACCACAAAAAAAAAGGTAGTTGACTTATATATATTCTATTCACATAATGAAAAGGCAAGCATTACATTATCTTACACGGTATCACCCTAATCGATCCCTAAATCTCTCTCTCAAACTCTGACCCACATATAGCAGTCGCCGCCTCAGCCGCTGTGTTTTCTGAAAAAATCCACCGACATGCCCTCCTCTTCGCGCCGCTCCAACGCCGCCACGTCCTTCAAACACGTTTCCCCGTCCAAACAACCGTTAACCAAATTTACGTGCGACCTCCCCTTCGTGCAGTCATCCGATCAGCCACATACCGTCTCCTATGTTCGTACACTTTCCTCCGTCACGAGATGTCTGACTCTGATCACAGAGACAACAGCAGCAACGACAACACCAAGTCTTCCATTCTTAATTCTAGCAAGATGACACAAACCTCCTCCTCATCGGCAGCCTCCAAACCCGAGTTTCATCCTGCCCTCGTTGTTTCAAACATTAAGAACCATATTCCTATTGTTCTTGAGATGGGAGAAAGACCAATATGGCACCTGGGTCTTGCTCTTCCGCATCCATGCCCCTTATCACCAGGTTCTACATCATAGTGTCCCCTCTAAGGACAAGACCGCACCGGCGAATACCTCTAGTGTCGATTATGAGCAGTGAAACACCCTTGACTCCACCGTCCTTCGGTAGATGTACTTTATAATCTCCACTGATCTGCAAACCACCATCCTTGAACCAGACTCGTCGATTGGTTAACATTTTTCAAGACAACCAGAATGCTCGGGTTGTCACTCTTGAGCAAGAATTCTCTATCACTCGCATGGAGGATTTTCTTGATGTCTCTGCTTACTGTCAGCGTCTTAAGATGTTTTCTGACCAGTTGAGAAATGTCGGTTCTCCTGTCAACAATCATCGTTTGTTCCTTCAGCCTTCCTGCATTCCATCAAGCTCGTTCCATGCTCACTTTGGAAGAAGCCGGTTGGCTAAAATGGCTAGTACATGCTCTTATGTTGCGATGCACACCACTCAACCAAGACCTTCTGAAGACACCTCTCAGTGTGGCAACCACCACCCTGGCAACTGTTCTTGTTCCCGTGGAAACCAAGCCGCAGAGGGGGACGTGGTAACCGTAGTGCACCTCAGTCTGGAGCTCCTAGTGCCCCATCACCATGGTGCGCTCCTCCTTGGCAGCTGCAACAACAATACACAACCTGGCAACCATGGGTTTGGACTCCACCACCATGGGATATACCTCCGTGTCTGTATCCCACGTCTTAGCGGACACGCTCTGCCGGTCCTCTGAAGCAGCCAGGCATCCTAGGACAACATCCTCAGGTATATGCAGCTTCTATCTCATTTCAGACACCGACGGACATTGAGGCAGTTATGCACAACATGTCACTTCACACTCCTGACAATCAATGGTACATAGATACTGGCACAACATCTCACACGGCCGCATCAGTGGTAGATGCATTATTATACATTTAGAAATTTTGAAAGTATAGAAATCACTAACCATGAGCGTCAAACGATACTCACTCACTTGCTTTCATAGTTGAATGCACCATTGATACAAAAGTTTCGAATCACCTTTCATGGACAAAAGTTTCGAACATGCAGGAACCTCCTGCAAATGTAATAGGAGAAGACAAAACAGAACCTTGGTAATCAAGTCATGGTGATAGAATAATCAGGGAAAAGAAAACAAAATAAATAACATGAAAATCCAAAAAGAAGATGAAGAAAAACTGGGGGGACAAGTACAATTTCTAGTTGCATTTTATTGCTTAACTCGCCAATTTTGGAATATAATAGTGGAAGCGTAAAACAATTGAATATATGAATCTTATTCTGGTTTATATTAATATTTTATGATCAAAACAAGACTATCAAATAATTAAACTAAAACATAGAAAAAACAACATGAAAGAGGAGGATCAGACCAACCAACCATTTCAAAGTATTGATCTTCTGTAAGAACCATGAAAGAGGAGGATCAGACCAACCAACCAACATGAAAGTGAGCATATCAAAGCACAAAAAAAAGGAGTTTATAACACAAACACAACACAAACATTGACAAGTCGATACTGATAATAATTTGAAATAATGACATAATTCAAACATTCAATCCAATCTCATGTATCAGTGTCGGACACTGGACACACCTTCTATCAAAAGTGTCGGTGCTACATAGCAAGTCACAACAGAACAGCCTGTCATAACTCATATGAAACAACTACTATTTTAAGATTTAAAATCTATAACAAAGAAATAGGCTAATTAAAAGCAATATAAAATTGGATAATTGAATGAAATTCTATTATATCCTATTACAATAAATCAATCATTTGAATACATTTAATTTGCAAAGCGTATGTATAGGTCCTGTTTGAATAAACAACTTATTTGAAGCCTATGGCTGGAATAAACACTTATCATGATAAGTGCTTATGTATAAGTCATTTTTATAACCAAAGAAAAATAGTTTAATTGTTTTTGTATAATCTATAAGTTGCTTTCATAAGTACATATTTGAATGCATGATCTAAAATGTACATGAGTTGATTGTTGATCATATATATCAATGTAATGCAGAAAGAATGTGTATGTAGATAACCCTAACCTGCTTCAGCGGAGTGATATCCAAGTTATGCATGGAGAGACATGAAGGAGGAAATGTTCAACTGAGAAGAAAGCGAAACAGTGATTGCATTGAATAAATATGAAAGATCAAATAAGATGAAAAAAAATCGCTGAAGAGAAAAGAAAGAAGAAAAAAAAGAGATGGAACAAAAGAAAAGACCTTGTTTGTTCATTGGGGGAATTTTTTAGTTGGCATAACAAACCATATAAGGAATGTTGAAAACCCCCCAAATTAGAATGTAAACCTCCTCTAACCAGCCAAGTATAACCGTGAAAAAATCTCACATGCCACTTTTCCCCTGGTTTGGAATCGTGGAAAACTAAGACCGCCGCAACATTGTTTAAAATCTTCTTATAAAATTGACATGATTTTAAATTTTTTTTAATTTTTCCGGGTGGGGCGTGACCCACCTCAGCTCATGAGGGACTCTACCACTATCCGTCTCATAATAACGGTCACATTTACATTTTTTCTTTATCTTGAAATAATTGTCACTTAAACATTCAATGCAACATTTATTTTTCACTCATATATATTTTTTATATTAAATTTTACTCTACTTAACAACTCCATTAGCTATAATTAATAAGAGTATTTTAATAAATTACAGTATTAAATTTACCATTCAAATCAACCAAACTAAACCATTTTCTTAAAAACAACGGACTACCGAAATGTGACAATTAAATTGAGACGGATGAAGTACTAAATAGCGGTAAATACTTTGTACTTATAACATAACATAGTTATATATATAATTAGCAAAATTACATTAGTGATCATTTAAGTCTGACCATTTTTTTGAATTGGTTTAATTTAAGTTTTTATGTTCTCAAATTAGTCATTTATGTTACATTATACTTTTACTGTTAGTCTTTTTAACAAGTTCCATTAAAATAGAGGATGTTAGATCTGTATTTCTCCTCCCACTTCTTCTTTGTTAAACCTAAATTATCAAATCCAAAAACCTTAAAACCAAATTATCTCATTGTTTGCAACAATGTCTTCATTTAGCATGAACGGATAAAATTTGTCAACCTAAAATAATGAGTCATTTATATCTTTTCTTTTTTTTTTGGGTAATTTATATCTAGTGTGCAACAAGAAGATAACTTAAATACTTCACATTGCAACAAAATGCATCATAATTCTTAAATGAATAATTCGAGAAAAGTAAAATTTAAAGGACCAGTCCAAAATAAAGGTTAAACTATAAAGACCTCGTGTGTAATTTTGCAAAACAAATATTTCAAAGTTTACTTTATTAGTTTTTGGAGAATTCCAAAAGTGGAAATAGAGTCATGCCCCCAACACTTATTGTTGGATAAAGGCACACTTATGTAGATTCATCTTAGAACCCAAATCTTCATCACTTTATTTAATTGAAAAGTTTATTACATTAGAAACAAATGAAAATGTATTCTTTTTGACCATTTGTTGTTCTTTGCTCTTTCTCATGACTTCATAAAGCTTTCTCCGTTCTACATAACATGCACAGCCAAAAATAAATCACGAAAGGCTTCATTTGTGTTCAAATAGAAACGTTTATTGGTGAATTAATAGTAATAGACAAATGTTTGATAAAGGAAGCCATGTTCATTTCCTTACGAAGTTGGAATAGAGTCATGCCACCACCATTTATTGTTGGATAAAGGCACATTAGATAGGTCGCAGGCCATCAATTCAAACCCTAGTCATACCAAAATTATTCAAGCACTATCTTCAATCTTTAGTTGAAAAGGTTATAATGTAGACAGCATAGTCTGGCGTAAATGATATGGTACTAATCATAATTTTATTATACATTGCTAATCAGTAATCATAATGTGGACAATATGTATAATGTTATTTAACGGAACCAGGATTAAAAGGTGAAAACTTAAGTTTGAGCTAAATTTTATTTTGCAGATTGAGTTTATAAAAACAATTCAAAGGGAAAACATTAAATTTCCCAAATTTGGGATATAATATTTGGGTATATAATACTCCATCCGTCCTAAATTATATGACGTTCTAGACATTTCACACGTATTAAAAAATGTAGTTAATTTTGTATGAAAAAGATATATTATGAGTTGTTTTACAAAACTGTACTTAATAAATGATATGTGAAATAAAATTAAAGAATTGAAAGAAGAGGGTAATAAATGGTTAATGATATATTAGAGAAAATAACATTAATGTTTCATTGATATGGTAAAACGATATATAATTTGAGACAAAATTTTTCCAAAACAACATATAATTTGAGACGGAGAGAGTATCTCTGTCTCAAATCTAAGTAATTGAATTCAAGGGTTGAATGTATTTTAGTTAAGGTCAAATTGATGGTGACTCGTGAACAGTGAGTTCATTTTCTTTAGAGCCAAAGTATGAAGACTAAAAAAATTGCATATCCCAAAGTTTGATTCTTTTAAGTGGCCATATCCCAAAGTGGAAACAAATATAATGGAGTATTGTCAATGTTCGGGACAAAACTCCATTAGCTAATATGCCAAATATATTCTAGATTAATGGGAAATTCCAATCTGAATAATATGATAGGTAGTATTTCAATGGACTAGTACTATGAGTTCAAGAGTAGTTTTGCATAATCACTCTAATCTCTTGATGTTAAAATGTTTTAGACTCTAAGATTAAATTGCTTGAACAAAAGGTAGAACCGTTTGACCTACATTAAAAGACTCTTTTGGACTAAAGATTGAAGATAGTGCTGGAATAATTGTGCAAAAACACAAACTTCATCCTTGAATTTAGGGTAGTTGTTTTTTGGTAAAATTATAGCGTCCACTATTAGCTTATGTCTTGAAGTTGACCTCAATAAATTTTAGAGTAAAGATACATTTATTTCTCGAGAAAGAAAAGCAAATTTCAGTTTAGTCTCTAAAACAAAGTTTATAAATAGTTGTTCAAAGTTTCAACTTCATACACATTAATCCTTAACAAAAATGTAAATATTGTTTTGAAGAAGATAAAATGTAAATATTCATAATAGTTTCTGAAATAGATATTAAATGTTGTAATTTTTGATAGATTTTTTGTGAAATGTTTTAAGGATTAAATTGGCTTTCACATTTTTTTCTCCTGAGATTAATAGATCTTTAGCCCAAATTTTAAATACATAATTGAACTTTGGTTCAAAGTTTAGAGACAGATTATAATATTTGCATGGTTTTCTATTTCTTCATAACTCACAACCGAAATGTTAACTAAGTGACATTTTTATGGATGGAAACGCGAGTTGACCCACCTTCCTGACAACAAGCATGTCTTAAATAAGGCGGGCTGGCTTGCCAAGAAACATGAGGCAGAATTTTCGACCCAATATATTTAAGGGTGAACTTTCCATAAGCGGTTTAAAAGATATAAAGATTATGAAATAAGAGGCCATACAACCATACTAAACGAACATGAGCTCGTGAGGTTGGTCAGCTCCAACTTTTCTCGATTCAATGGATTGATGTACTCTAATTCACCCACCGCACTCCATTTGATTTGTAGAGTTATGAAAACAAAAACCCTATGAATAAACTTTTTTTGACCCCCCTAAAGATAGAGACAAATTCTTCGAGGTACATAGATTCATTTAAGGAGTTGACACAAGTTATTTGTCATTTGTGTCATACTATGTTGGTTGTGTGGATAAACTTACCTTTAATGGAACTACTATTCATGAATTTTTGACGGAATTCTTGACTAGGTTTATCAAAGAAGATTTTTACCTCAATAATAGATATCTTCCTTGTGAAATTAAGTTATTGGGCCAAAGAAACTTTCAACAACAAAAAGATTAACTGTAAAAACTTCCTCCAACTGAATCAAATTCTTTGTACTATTATAGAGAGTATAAACATTAGGTACGCGATAGCATACATAAGTTACATGGAGCAAAAGCCAGAAATAGTAGTTACTACTGCTAACTATGGTCTACATTTTTTACAGTTACAATATATATAGAGTCCTAGAAGTAGAACCCTAGCAAGTCCTCACATGACAACAAAGATAACCAAATTGAAGAAAAAAAACTCAAACCTCACAGAAAATCAACATATTATACATACACACTAACTCATTTGCACTAAAACTCTTTACACATAAATAAACTCTCTTTCTTCAAATTTAGTTTGGACTTTTCTGGTTCCATATGGTAGAAAGTGGTTTATCATTACTCCAATTCCTTAGCTTAAGTAACACATAAACAATCATTCCAACCAAAAATCCAAGAGCAGCACTTGATCCAACCAATGAAACAGCAGTACAAATAAGTGCCACAAATGAATCTTCTTTGCTATTCATATCCCTAGCACACATAGCAAGTTCAATACCAGCAAACAAAAGTAACACACCTAAAATCCCAACTGGAAATTGTTGCAAAATGTGTGCCAAAGATGTTCCTAAAACCAATCCCAATACCAATTTCACAAAACCAAGAAGTGCCACACACCCTCCACTTCTTCCACCAAATTTATACTGTCCTGCTAGTCCACCAGCACCATGACAAGTTGGCACAGCACCAAACCAAGAACCAACTAAATTCATTAGTCCAACTGTCACTGAAATTGATGTAACTGAAAATTCCCTTTCAGGGAAAAGATCTGTTGACAATTTACAAACAGCTATCACAGAGTTCAACATTGACAATGGAAGTTGTGGAATTGCACCTTTAATAAAACCTTTCTTCCAATTTTGTTTAGTAAATTTCATTACTTCTATTGAAGAGGGTCCAAATTTAATTTCATGTACAACTTCGCTTCTTCTTATAAAAACCAAAACTATTCCCAACACAAAGACTAAAAAAGCAGAAGGAAGTGAAAAAATAATCTTTCTTAGTTTATTCATCTTAGTCTTTCTTCCACCTTCATCACTCCTTTGAATTTGGCCATCCAAATTACCATCTTCCGGCGCACCGCAACAACCGCTATTTTTCTGGCCAGCTCCATTAACAATCACAATAAAACAAGCACAAACAATAGCTAGAACCAAACCATCTAAACCAAACCAAGGTCTTTGGCCTAAAGATTTAGACTTTGGAAGATCTTGCACTTTTCTCACATATTTAACAGCTGTTAAAGCAAATGACAGACCTTGTGCTAGCTGAATTCCCCTCACAACAGATAAAGGAACTAACTTGTACACCAGCTGCATCAATCCTGTGATCCCGAGAACGAACAGCACGCCACCAGTCAAGATTCCGGCTGTCATTATCTCTGGCACGCCAAAATCTTTGTCTGATAAGGCTGCGGCAGCGATTGACTTCATGGGCTGGACAGGCATAGGCACTCCGTATATGACACCAGTGATGATGTTGTAGACACCTGTAAGATTCCAGACAGGAATTACATAAGATAAAGAGATTATGTGTACATGCATACATACATAAATACATATACATTACAGACACTGTATATGTATGTAGCACTATTGACGTAGATTTATTTCTAAAGTTTTGGGTTCGGAAATAAAAATAAGGATATGCTATCAGAAGATTAATAGTGTTTAGAAGACAAATATGTGACTTTATACTTAAATGAAATCCAAACTCGAGTTATTTTTTAATATTTACTCATTTGAACCCGCAACCTTCAACTTTTTAACTCTTAACTCAAACGAGGTTTTTCTCGGAGGATATATGTTATGACTTTGTTTCTAATATCTTTGCTATTGTATTTACGGTCACATCAGTCACATTTGATGTTATAATAGATTTCTAATATATCTCAAATTTTGATGTGACCGTAACATCAAGATTTTTTATGTCTCTACAATCATACTTACGGTAATATCAATAGTATTTAACCTTTTTTTGCTGTTGTAATATCAATTATTATCACTCAACAACGACTGCAATTTAAAATCTTGAAAAAACTCATAGTAAATATCCTCGGTAACAAAATATAAATAAAAAAGTACATGTATATAATATAAACTTTGAACCAGACATTTTGCTACACATGTAGTATGTTAGAATATACCGTTGAAAATCAATGTGGTGCCAAGGTTGAGGTCCTTAGCTAGAGTGAGAGCCAAGACTATAGGTATATATGTACCAAGATCACCCATGGCACCATTAATTTCAGCCCATTTTGAACGGAAAACTAAGTTCTTTTTCAGTGTCTGAACTGCATCTTTGGGTTTGAAACTTGTGGCTGAATGGTTTGTTGTAGGTGTTGGAGTGATTTCATGAGCTTCTGGATCTGATGTTTGAATTGAAGGAGGGTTTTGGTATGCCATATTGAATATGATGGTTTAGTCTCAATTGTTTAGAGTATATAGTGGCTAAAAGATAGGCTTTTTAACCAATTGGAGAAAAGAATGTGAACTGGAATGTGAATTGTTTGGTTTATTTATAGAGTTTGTTTCTAAAGTCAATGTTGGCATCAACTTGCCATTTAAAATTACTGAATGAATAAATAATGCAAAGGAAAACGTAGAAAACTAAACCATTGACAAATACCTTGTCATTTAATATTTACACGAAATAAACGTAGCTAGCAAACAAAAGTACCAAACCTTTTTACATTTCACTTTTTTAATTCAATGATTGAGTCATCATTATTTTTACTTTTTTTGTCAAATAGCTCGGGGTTAGAATTCACTTTTTTTAATTTGAATAAATGAGGTATTCGGAGTTCAAACCCGACTCCTACATATAACTATATATCATCTTTGTCAACTGAGTTATGTTCACAAATCTCTATTTTGTTCTTATTACTGTTACTTTTAACATTTTTTTTTCTCTGTCTTTTTGTTTAGGCTTAATTGCAGTTTTAGCCTCCTAACTTTTTCAAAGTTGCGATTTTGGTCCCCTAAGAAAAAAAACTACAAAACAGCCCCCTAAGATTTGCACATGTGGCAGTTTTGGCCCCCAAGGCTGATATTGACTCGGTCTACGCTAACGTGGCACCCTAAGTGAGGTGCCACGTGTTTTGTTTATGACATATGTTAAAGTCATTCGATATTTATCATTATGCTCTTGGAAGTGATTTTTTTTGTATGAAATCTTGTAAGCTTACCCATTATAAGTGGATATTGGAACTCATCCTATGCAGGTAGCAGTAGCAGTCTGCGTGGTTGGCATAGATGGTGGTTGTAAGTTTTACTGTTACTCCTCATCAAAGGGATGTTCCTGATTTTTCTGACTTTGGTTGTTGTTTTAGCTTCTTACTCTTGTATTTAGGTTTTGTACTGCGGGCATTAGTTAAGGAATTCATAAATAGAAATTTTGTTTTGAAAATATAAGATGTTATTTTTAATCAAGTAATGATTACACCACTTTTTCTTATAAAAACTTACTTGTTATTGATGCTTAACAATGTCTTCGGGACACTGCTTAGCATTCTCCTTAGGTTTTTTAATAGTAATATATTTGTCATTAAGCCTCTAAAAAAAATTGTCATTAAAAAAGAGCACGACACTATCCTTTGTTTTTTATATGACAGCATATGGACAATTTTACACGATTAACAAATAATACAGCTAGCAGATTACAAGTATTGACGACACTATCCTTTGGAATAAAAATATATATAATGAAGTATTAGAGGCGATTTTTATGAATGCAAAACTCTCACTGTCGAAAAATAATTAAATCATCAAGTCACAAGTAATTTTATATTATAGATACATATGTAGTGTACTATGTTGTATGAAAATATGAACGAATCTCGTATTGCTAGTTGGTTGTTGTTGAATCTTTTTTTAATAGATACATTGTTGAATCTTCTTACAAGAATATGAAAAATGATAAAGTATAAACGAATGATATTAAGTATTCCTCTAAATAGTCGTGCTTCAATGTTTTCCTTCAATCAGTGGTTGAATGGGATAACAAGCTTCTTTAGGGTTTGAAGGTCTATTCTTCTATGATGTCTTGCGAACCTAGATTTTGGCACACAACTCAAGTTTGTTCATTATTCATTTTCTTTTTGAAGGATAATACTCCCTTCGTCATAAATTATACGACTTTGATCATTTCACATAAATTAAGAAATATAATTAATGTTGTATGAGAAAGAGAAATTATAAGTAGTTTTACAAAATTATCCTTCATTAATGAATTAAAGAAGTGAAAGTTATAAACAGTTGAGGGTATAGTAGGAAAAATAGTTTTTAATATTTCATTAGTATTGTAAAACGACGACTCATAATTTAGGACAAGTTTTTTCTCCAAAACAACTTATAATTTAGGACTGAAGACGTATTACTTAAGTACCCTATTATTTTAAATTCTGATTACTTTTCCGAAAGATACTTAAATAATAGTTGTAACCATAACAATAAAATTCCAATTGGACGAAGTACAAATATTATGTTGTAGTATTAAAACATGTCTCATGTCCCCGTGAGTTTAGCTCAGTTGATAAGATCAATGTATAATATATGAAAGGTCTAGGATTCGAACCTCGGACACCACAAAAAAAAAAAAAAAATGTCCCATGTATTCAGAGTCAAATATTTTGTATTATATATTGTCAGAAAAAGATCTTTTTTTATATATAGATATCAAATATGAATCACCTTTTTAAAAGGAACACAAAACTCATTGACACTACAGCTCCACTTGAAAGCATGGCATTGCCAACAAGTTAACACAAAAGTCAACTAAAAAAATAAATTAGTTGTCACTAATAATAGAGATAGATTGAGTGAATTCTGACGTACTTCCTTCGTTCTAAAATATAAACAAAAAATGGTTAACCAAAGTTAATGTTTTCGTTTAAAATTTGTATCAAATACATTAACATATGTGGACCCATTTTTGCTTACATTTTGGGATGAAAAGAGTATAAATTTAAGGTGTGTTTGTAAATTAAATGTTTGCAAAGAAATATTTTAGAAGTTTAAACTATATATTTTAATATTTCAAAGGAAAAAAACATATACATGAACATGTAGTAACGTGTTATTCTTTTAATTTTTTTTAATATATCAAAATATAAACTCAACGCTTCAAAATTCTTTAAAAACCAACTAGCAAACCCACGGTTAATGTTGAGTAATACTAGAATGAGATTATCTTATGTGAAGTGAATGGAATCTGTGAAAAAAATGAAAAGTTGGCATTGATAAAGACCCTCCCAACAACCCATTTGCAACTGAATAAACTAGTTTTGTTCCCTGTCTGAAAGCATTCACGGCACCAAATTCATGATTATTTCATTATTTGAATATAGATTGGTAGGATATTGTATAATATATACGAGAGTCGAGTTCGAAACTAAATATCTCATTTATTTATTTTTCTTTAAGAGATGAACTTGTAATCTTACCTGAAAAAAAAATATATGAGGGGAAAAAATAATAATAATTTAAATCTTAGTAACAATGAAAGAATAAATCATTTTTTTTTACGGAATGAAAGAATAAATCATTCTTTAGTTGTATCAGAATAATTGCACGGGGTCATCATGAAAAATATTCATGGTCCCATCTCCCATCATTAGTTATTCCCTAATTCGGGAAAATTATAATCATAGACAATTCAAAGTTTTTCTTTTACTTACTTTTTCCTAATCAAGCATTCTATTTTGTGAAACATATAATCTAGAAAATTTAAGAAGGAAAGGCTATATAACCTCAAACAATCCACAGTAGCACACCAGGCAAAAGAAGAAAAAAAATCTCAAACAACAATTATTCATGTTTTTAAGGTCTTATTGGTTCGATCTTTCATACGATTAAAACATGACGCATTAGCCTTGTGAGTTTAACTCAATTGACATGGACATTGCATTATATATATATATTCGAACCCTAAACTTTTCACTTATTCATCTTTAAAATAAGAATTTTTAACTAATAGGTTACTTGACTAAAAAAACATGACACATTAGATTGTATAGTCAAAACTCTACGCCCCTTGTCGAAAATATTTTTTGCAGAAATCAAACCAAAATCTCTAGATTAAAAACTATAACACTATGTCGTGCAAGTACAAACTAGACAAATTCACATTCATTCTTCAAGGTAATTTGACTTGTTTTTGTGTGGATAATTTGGAAAGAAAAGAATAACCGTGTTTTCAACAATGTGGTTTCCAATCCCTTTGCTCTCATCGATAGAGTTAAGCTGAATTCGTTTCTATGGTTGAAATCAAAGAATGTTTTGTTTGTTTTTAGCTACCATAAATGATGGCGTCACCCACTTCATTGTATGGGTGTTACTATGTAATTTCTTCTATTGTGCTATGCCGGTGTCATTTGTTGTAGATACCCGCTCCATTGTAACTTTGTAATTTTTATGGGGTTCACTCTCGGCACGTCTTGTGTGGGATGAATCGCCTTTGGTTTTAGTAATATATTTTCTTTTGACTTGTTAAAAAAAATTAGATAAAACAATGTTGCATAAACAATTGATATATTGTGGGATTGAACCCACAATTTTTAACTTTTTACCATTTAAAGTGTGTGAACTTTTCCGTTAAACTCATTAAAAAATAAAGGGAAAAAAGACCATCTCTAAGTAACCATCTAAGTTAAACTAATGAGTAAACTATATGCTTTTCAACCATACACAACCATCTAAGTCACAAATCGATCTTACTGTCACCCTGGTAGCCAATTGCTAGAGCAATAAAACCACTTATAATACATTATCTAGTGTCGATGATCAACATTATTGTGCCAACATTCATCCCCGTTCTATAATTGCTTGATCCATCAATGTCTAATCATCATCAAGCACAAAATATTGTCTGTTTCCACTGGCACCAGGAAAAACTTTTTATGGTAATTATTGTTCCAATTTAGATCCATGAATGGATTCAACAATCATCTTGCTCATTGACCCCATTTGTTCCAACTAGCCCACGCCCTCCACTAACCACCACAATTCATCATACACATTATAGAAATTTTGTCATTAAAAGAGGTCTGGTAAATCGGAATTCAGTTGAAAATAAATAAATTATGACTAATGATTGTTCTACTCAAAATTTATTATCTTGTTTTTTGATATAGTGTATAGTTAAAAAGTTTAATTCCATCCAAATTCTAATAAAGTATTTGGACTAATTTTGTAAAAAAAACAAACTAATATTAGCTTTCAAATTGAACTTTTGTAACTTAATCTTGATCATAATTGTTTATGTGTCGTGCTAACAAGAATGTTAAAAGATATTCTCTCCGTTTCAAAATGTAAGTAAAAAATGGTCAACAAAAGTTAATGTATTTGATTCAAAATTTATATTAGATACATCAACTTTTATTGACCCATTTTAGCTTACATTTCAGGACGGATGGATGGAGTATTGTTTAAGAAATCTAAAAAAAAAGGAAAACTTATCTTAGAAATCCAAGCAATAAATACATAATATTTTATGCAAAATTACATCAATATATTTAGGGTTAATTAAGTTTTAAATCCCTATGAATATACAGAATATTGTTTTTAGTCCTCATAAAAAAATTTGACAGATTTTGGTCCCTATAAAAATTTTCAGCACGTAGTTTTAGTTCCTATTAAATTAAAATTTGTTTAATTATGCTTAAAATTTTAAATTTTTTAATGATTTTTTAAATACTTGTTTAAAACATTATAAAATGTTCCTCTGCAATAAGTTAGCTCAAAATTTTATTTTTAGGTCCAAATTTCGTTAGCTTTATCTTGAATTTTTTGCATTTTAAAAAAATTATATTTAATTCATTACACGTTAAAAAATTCTATTTTTTTTATAAAAGAGATTATTATAATGTTCTTAACATATCTGTTAAAAATCATTTAAAAATATAAAAGTTTAAGTATAATTAAACAAATTTTAATTTAATAGGGACCAACACATACTTTTAGTTAATTTTTGCTTAATTGTGCTTAAAATTTTAAATTTTTAATATATTTTTTACATACTTATTTAGAACATTATACAAAGTTTCTCCGCAAAAAAGTAGCTCAAAATTTTATTATTAGGTCCAAATTTTGATTAATATAATTTTGAAAATTTGCCTTTTAGAAAAATTCATATTTAATTCATTACATGTTAAAAAACTAAAAGATTTTATATAAGAGTGTCTTACGATGTTATGAACATGTCTGTAAAAAATCTTTCAAAAATGTAGAAGTTTAAGCATAATTAAACAAATTTTAATTTAACAAGGACTAAAAAGACTAACATAGAATTTTGTAGGAACTAAAAAGTGTGATTTGTTTTTATAGGGACTAAAAACAAAACTGCAGATATTTATAGGGACCACAAACTTAATTAACCCATATTTTTAGTAATCATTCATATTCACATGATCTTTATTTTCTATAAGTGTTTGTTTTTCTCAAGTTTGTAACAAGTCGGCTATTTCAAACCACCAGTAGCGTAACAAGTAGAAAATAGTTCTATTAAAAAAAAAAGTAGAAAATAGTTAGAGATTATATATTAGTTGTATTTAAAATTAAAACAGTACTGCTAATTGTCAAACATATAACCACAAGTTATGCGTAAAATGGATGTTTAATGTCAATTTTTTACGTCGAATTTAGGCATGGTAGGTAAGTGTTGAATATGCTTTTTTCCCACCAATTTTATAGTAGTAAAACTGGCGTAAAAAGTTGATCAATAGTGTAAAGCTAGCAGATTTTATAGTGTTAGGGTACGTAGTTTTTACATTAGGGTTGTAAAATCAATGTAATAACTGGCTTATACGCTGGGTATTAACTGGTGTTACAACTCAAAAATATATTAGATTAGGAATTTTATTTTTTAAGGAAAATATTAGATTAGGAACGTGATTATAACATTTTTATTTTATGGATTGGATATATATTTAAAATTTTCAAATCTGTGTTGGGTATACAAAAAAAAAATCATCAGAAAAGGTTAAATAATGAAAATTTACCAAAAAAATAAAAGTGATTGGGATAGATGCAAACCTTTTAGCCGATTTTTTATTCTACAGAATTTGTATGTTCCACGAAACAATATCTCATTGGATCATAGTATCAGACATGACACACTCATGAAAGGGAAAAGTTACATTTAACAAATTTAATAACAATACAAAGTATATAAAACATTTGACAGTATACACCAATATTTTTATTGAAAGGTGGCTATTGCATTTCATTACAAATAAAACAAAATGCGAAAATACAAATAACTATTTATAAGATGCCAACCCTATTCACTGACTTTATCATATAATGTTGATATTTATACGTTGCTTTCGTTCCATTAATTTAAATTGTTGCTAAACCATTTTCAATGAAGCTCTATTAATTCGTGTCAGCAACTTATTTCATTTTGGAAGCCACTTCAACAAAAGAACACGGTGAATTATTTCCTTCCAATTAATTAATTAATTAGGTTTTTATATTAGATAATTTATAATTATATTGATGATGAAATCCATTTACATTCATCTCTAATAAATAGACAATAAATAGAGCAAAGTACAACTCAATTCGAGTTTGGTTTTGCTCCATTTAATTTCCTCGGTTTATCTTTATACATTCTAAAAAAAAAAACTCATCTTTACAAAATTTGTTTATAACTTATAGTAGTTCTTTTTCCTCAAAAAACTTAGTGTTGTTCTTTATAAACTTTAATCAAGTATTAACTCTATTAATTCCACGTGACATTTAGATTTTCCTCAAATAATTTCTCCTATCAATAACTTTTTTTAACTTTGAATATTTTCTTTGCAATATACGATGATACAAAAAACGTTGAAACCTACATGCCCCTTCATGTTATTTCGATTCCATTGCTCCCAATTTGTTTGGAGAGGGGATAATAGATTATTAAGAAGGGAGTTTCTATGGTGCAGTCAGAAAACTGACTTTGTTGAAAAAGTTAATTTTGATTTTAAGGTTTGATTCATTTTTAAATTGTTGATTACTGATTAATGATCAATAGTAATTCATCTAGTAATGCTTGCAACATCTTGGACTTATGGGTACTATTTTATCGTTGGCATCTTTAACATGCAAATAGATTTGATGATATTATGTGATAGTCTTAAGTGTTATACTTTGTGGGGTGTTACACTTAAAACAAGGTAGGATAAAATTAGATTAAGTG
>Ga0315915_1004530_pt1 | contig 17511 bp, 10 predicted proteins | sample MpolbnodulesMG_FD_207738 | JGI IMG/M metagenome (GOLD analysis project Ga0315915, IMG submission 207738) | Medicago polymorpha root nodule microbial communities from Los Angeles, California, United States - branched nodules | ecosystem: Host-associated > Plants > Roots > Nodule | place: USA...
CAACTCCTCTGCGAACACTCGTCGCGTAGTCGCAGCTGCGTGTAGGTGTTAGTTTTGGTAAATCTGGCTTTTTCCTTTTTCTTTTTTTTTAACGAAAGGGGTTAAAACTTAAGCTCAGCAAACACAAGAATGACCCATTCCCTCTCTCTCTCTCTCTTATTTGTCATTTTTTGTAGAGACTAATATGGTATAAGTCAAGGGTAAAAAAAACATATTTAAACTTCTTTTTGATACAATTCCTCTAAAATAAAATAAAATAAAATAGATACATTTGTCAATATAACTTTACGCACAAATGTAACTAAAAAAGTAGTTGGAATAAAAGTTAGATATCCTTAACGATTTGACAATTATGATTGATAAAAAAGTATTTGAAAATATCTCGTGAACTTAATTCGGTTGATAGGGGTATTGCATATTATATGCAGAGGTTACCCCGCTTCTCCACAATTAAATTGTGTTAGCTCAAGCCGCTAGGCTACTTCACCAAAAAAAAAAAATCGAAAATTTATGGTAAACTGGTTCTCCCTCGAATGATCAACTCCAACATGATATTTAAGATCCTGAAAATGTACTTCAACGTACAACATAGATATATTTAGTTACGCCTACGTATAGAAAGCCATATCCTCATTGGATGGAGAATATACCTACGTGATTGAGTTTAAGGCTCCTTGTTTCACAACCTTCCCAAGCGAAGGTTACATGTCTACAATTGATCATGTTGGCAAATTTGCAGCTTAATGTGGAGAGGTTGGTCATAATGAATATAATATGTTATAGTTGTTTTCTTTGTCATTAACATGAGTATTTTTCTAATGATATTTGTCTTTGCCGCTTAATTCAATGGTAAACTGGACAGATATGGAACAACGCTTCCCTGAGGGATATTATAAATCTTAACATGAAGTTAAAACAACCAATTTGATGAATTTGAAACAAGAGAACGGGACAATTGTTGACTTTATAAAAAGATTCAAAAAGACGGGTTCCATGAACACAATACAATTTCCAAAAGAGGGATATGTTGTTTTGGTTGTGGGTAACATGCTCCCATATCGAAAAGAAGAGTTGGTTGCTTATGGGTTTTCAGACTTGAGCCAGTTGGCGACTAAAGCATGTAGGATTGAAAGTTTCATTTGAGAAGGTGAACTTGAAAGATCTAACTATACACTATTCTCTAATGATGATTATGATGTATCCGATGATGCATTTGTTTATCACAACGATTAGACAACTAATTACAAGGGAACTAATAACATGGTATCCAATAATAAGGCAGTTGAGATCTTGAAAATGTGTAGTTGGAAGAACGACTAATGCACATTAATTCCTAGTTGCATTTCCTAAAATGATTTTGCATATCGCTAGCTAATAAATTCCAACATCAAAGGTAAATCGAAGTTGATAAGACAGTGGAAATTGAAAGGCTTGCCAATTGAAGAAGACAAATTGGTAAGATATTTAGTTGTGTCAAATTGGTAGCGTACAACTACTACTATCTATAAACCACAAGTTTTTATGATGTTTGAGCCGCCTAAGTCGACTGAGTCATATAATAGTTGGGGAGTATTTAGTAATGTCGTTCATGCACTTGCATCGTTCCTCCAGACCTAGATGATCCAAAAGATCAAGTTTCTATATACAGTTAAATTATATTAGTCGAGTATCAAGTTAACAAAAAGGAACCAATCGACTGTCATGATACAACTCATCTTTCTCCTGATGTCACTAACTAAAAGATGCAGAGGGAATGTGTTTAAACCAAAAAATAAGTAATCGAATCATATACTTCCCACTAAGCTGAAGTGGAATGATTTGTCTATCATGTGCACCACAATGAGTTGATTTCAAAATCAGTTGACAATGAATTGGCTGACAGTTGGTGCAAAACTAGGCGACAACTTAATCAGTCGTTGATTGATGGATGAATGGACTTGAAGGATGTTATAGGTCTTATATGAAGTATTCGACTACCAGTTGCGAGACAATCAACTAACCTTAGAATTAGTCGAGCCCTCGGCTGACAGCTAAATCAGCCCTCGATTGACGACTTTACATGACTGCCAAGACCTGATGAACTTGAAGGCTATTATGGGTCTTATTAATGTTGAGATAATGTTAACGAGAATCCAAGAGAATGAAACATAATTTTGAACAAGTTCAAAGGTTATATAACTACTTCCCTATATGTGTGACATGACAAAAGAAGACGTTAAATAGAGAGAAAATGAGATAAAACTTATCCCAACTTCATTTTGAATGGACAAAGATGGTCAAACGTCCACTGTCTAAAAAATTGAAATGCGAAGAACTCATAAAAAAAAAATTTGAAGGAAGAACGTAGATGAATGTTATCAACTCTAAGATATTAATTTGCTTAGTAAAAAACTCTAAGATATTAATTAATGAAACAAATATCTTCTAAAAAAATTACGAAGCAAATATAGAAATATTTTTGTTAGATACATAGAAATCTTGTGCTAAAAAGTGGTTGTCTGGAATACAAAATTTTTAATTCTAATTTCCTTTTAACTTCCTTAACCAGTTTATTTTATGAATGAATGGATCCTGGATGGGAAAAAACGAGTTAAGTGTTGGTATTTTGGAAATTTAGTTATACATGCATACTATTTTTATTTATGGAAGCGTTAAACGTGTTGTGCAAATGACTGACGCAGAATTCCGATCAATCGGAATAAGGGGGGCAGGTGTCCAACAGTGAGGCTCTGTTGCAAAAAAACAGTGCTTGCTTTACTTTTGGACCCGGCGAATAGGATCTATTTGATTGATTAATATTCATTCTCTCTCTCACTTTCGTTGTCTTAGTACTGCTGCCTACCTGCCTGCACTCTCTACTATTATTATTTATTTTTATAAAGAATAAAAAAGAAGAAGCCGATGATCTCATCAATCATCCTACACATACAAGTTGCAGTGAGAGGGAGTGAGTGAGTGACATATGTCCGTCCTACTTTTCTGCATCTGATACAATACAACAAACTACACGTACGATTCAATTCAATTCAATTAGGTATTGGATTTCTTCTTAGGATTTAGGATCGTCAATTCATTATTATTCCTTTTGCTCTTTCAGGCAGGCAGGCTGATTGATCGATCCATCGATCAAGCAAAGAAAGAAACTATGAGCGGAGCTGTTATTGTTGCTGTTGCCGCTGCTATCGGTAATTTACTCCAAGGATGGGATAATGCCACTATTGCAGGTAGGTCGTCTCTTTTCTATTCTATTTTCCTCTTCTTCGATCTAATACAACAATTCTCGTTGAAACTTATTTATTATTATTCTTTCCAGGATCCATCTTATACATAAAGAAGGAATTTCAATTACAAAGTGAACCCACAGTCGAAGGTCTAATCGTGGCCATGTCACTTATAGGAGCCACCGTTGTGACTACATGCTCTGGAGCCCTATCAGACTTGTTTGGACGACGCCCCATGTTGATCATCTCCTCCCTCCTTTATTTTCTTAGTTCTCTTGTCATGTTTTGGTCTCCAAATGTTTATATCCTCCTCTTTGCAAGACTTTTAGATGGTCTCGGAATTGGTTTGGCAGTTACCTTGGTACCTCTTTACATATCTGAGATTGCCCCTCCTGAGATTAGAGGATCACTCAATACACTTCCCCAGTTTGCCGGTTCTGCTGGTATGTTTTTCTCCTACTGTATGGTCTTTGGGATGTCACTAACCAAGGCTCCAAGCTGGAGGCTTATGTTGGGTGTTCTTTCAATCCCCTCCCTTATTTATTTTGCACTCACGCTATTGTTATTGCCCGAGTCTCCAAGATGGCTTGTCAGTAAAGGCCGAATGCTTGAGGCTAAGAAAGTTTTGCAGCGCCTTCGTGGATGCCAAGATGTTGCTGGTTAGCTATGCGTTTTTTTTCCCTCTTTCTTTTCTTCACTGTTCATTTGCTATTCCTTTATTATTTTATGATTTTGATTAAATAATCGTCTTTGGGCATGAGCAGGTGAGATGGCTTTACTAGTCGAGGGTCTTGGAGTCGGGGGTGATACATCCATAGAAGAGTACTTAATTGGTCCGGATAACGAATTAGCTGATGAAGAGGATCCATCTACCGGTAAAGATCAGATCAAGTTGTATGGGCCCGAACATGGTCAGTCCTGGGTTGCCAGACCCGTCACTGGACAGAGTTCCGTTGGCCTTGTATCTAGGAAAGGTAGCATGACAAATCCGAGTGGTCTAGTGGATCCTTTGGTGACCCTATTTGGCAGTGTTCATGAGAAGCTCCCGGAAACTGGAAGCATGCGAAGCACTCTTTTTCCACACTTTGGAAGCATGTTCAGTGTTGGGGGAAATCAGCCTAGGAATGAAGACTGGGATGAAGAAAGTCTTGCCAGAGAGGGTGATGACTATATCTCTGATGCCGCTGCTGGTGATTCCGATGACAATTTACAGAGTCCGTTGATCTCACGTCAAACAACTAGTATGGATAAGGACATGCCTCTTCCTGCCCATGGTAGCCTTTCAAACATGAGGCAAGGTAGTCTTTTACAAGGGAATGCAGGAGAACCTGTTGGGAGTACTGGAATTGGTGGTGGTTGGCAGTTAGCTTGGAAATGGTCTGAACAAGAAGGTCCAGGTGGAAAGAAGGAAGGTGGTTTCAAGAGAATATATTTACACCAAGAGGGTGGTCCTGGATCTATACGTGCGTCTGTCGTTTCACTTCCTGGCGGTGATGTGCCAACAGATGGTGATGTTGTACAGCAGGCTGCTGCTCTTGTGAGTCAACCAGCTCTTTACAACAGGGAGCTCATGCATCAACAGCCAGTTGGACCTGCTATGATTCATCCATCTGAAACAGCTGCAAAAGGGCCAAGTTGGAATGATCTTTTTGAACCGGGGGTGAAGCATGCATTGTTTGTAGGAGTGGGACTTCAAATTCTTCAGCAGGTAATAACATGCTTTTAGTGTCTGTATGGTTTTTGTTTCCATTTGCAGTGATGTTGTGCTCTAGTGCTTCTATTTCACCGTGATAAAACAAAACATTTTGTATTGTCTCCAAGTCGTTGTTAATTGTTCTTGTTTTCTTGTTATTCACTTCCTTGAAATTGTTTTACAGGCAAGGACTTAATTCGTTGTCATCCTCTAGCTCTATTACGCCTGTGTGATTATTCGTACAAATTTTAAACGATATCGTCTGTAGTACATGGACCGGGAAAACCCGACCGAAGGACACAATGCCCTTCATAACGACTCAAATAAGCGAAAGCGCCCTTCTAGAGGGCCCAAACAGACAAAGGCGGCGCCTTCATTGGCACCACCTATAAGCACATTCTAGAAAAGGCTAGAACTCCTGATAAACATCCTTATCACTTGATAAATCATCCTTATCCCCTTAACTAAACGCCTAAAATAGAGGGTTTATCCAAACCTCTAGACTATAAATACCAACCTTGAGAACATTCTCAAGGCATGACCTAAATAGACTAACCCCAGTCTGATAATCGTACTCACTACAAGTACAGTGCATTTCTTAGATTACCAGGACTTCATTAATTGGGCATGGGCTGTGCTATATAAGTAATATACCTAGATTAGCGGTATAAGTCAGTGTTAGTGGTTTGAATCTAGTGCGAACAATTTCTCTTAAAACGCACCTTTGCAAGTTTTGATTTTCAAATGTTATGGGAGTGAAATTGTTGTAGTTGGTGTATGTGCAACCATTCACATGCTTTCACCCAATAGCATAAATATTAGGTATAGTTGGTCCATGACAGTTATTATTGTGAGAGCAAGTATGTTCTCAAATGTAAAATTAGGAGAGGGCCTGGAAATGATTCAAGCCAAGTTTCTTAGGATTTGATTTTCTTATATAAATTTTGTTTTGGTAAAATTAAAAAAACTAGACATTTATTGATGAAAAAATTATGCACATCATTGTATTTAACTTTAATGAAATTCCTTTCTTTAAAAAATTTATCTTGTTAAATAATCTTAAATGAAATTGGAAATTCCAGTTTAACTTCACTGCAGCTATGTGATATCTATACGAATTAATGGTATACAAAAACAACAAACTAAACCATTACCCATCACCTTAGCTACATGGACCAAACTACACATAATGTCATTAACTGAGCTAAGTTCAAAGATGGACCATTAACCATTTACCTCAATATCTCATAATGGTTTGACATAGTTTTTCTTGCTTTTCGTCTACCTCTAACTATTGGACTATCCTTCATCTGGTCAACCGTCCTTGCCGATACTTCTATGGATATTCTCCATATATGCTCAAACCACCTAAGTTAAGACTATATGTTTTCTTGGTTAATAATATACGAAATTAAATCCCAGCTTTGATTAGTAAAAAAGATCCTTTGCATCAATGTCATTGAATAATTTATACTTTGTGGGTTTTCTTATTACTGCTTTTACTTAGATGCAAAAAACACCAATGTTGAGGCAGTTTGAAATCAAGCTAAACCTTATTTTACCTAAATAGGAGGTTGTACCTTTTGATTTGGCACTTATCTAGTGGCAGGCTATGTTAACAATTTACCCGGTGAAGAAAAAAAAAATGAAAACAGAATCGTTGGTAACATATTTCCAGCTTAGGAACAATTTACCCGTTGAAGTTTCCAATTAAAAAATTAGGTGTCACTCGTTAACCAATATTTGATGCTTGACTCTATTACTGGCTAAATTTTATGGTGGACTGTCATTTATTTCACCTTTGAATCAATGCAGTTCTCTGGTATAAATGGAGTCCTCTACTATACACCACAAATTCTTGAGCAGGCAGGTGTTGGTTATCTTCTTTCAAACCTGGGCCTTAGTTCTACTTCATCATCTTTTCTAATTAGTGCAGTGACAACTTTGCTGATGCTTCCTTGTATAGCTGTTGCCATGAGGCTCATGGATATTTCTGGCAGAAGGTATCCATTTCCCCTCTAACATTTTCTATTGACATTTGTAGCTCACATGGTAAGAAATATGTTTCAAGAGGTGGATATATGTTACTGAGGTTTTATCTTCAAAATGTTATTTGTTTGTATTTTTTTTATCTCTATGCGCTTTTCTAGAATCTCAGATTGATGTCAATAACAAGGCGCGTTTGACAATTTTTACTCTTTGTTGTATCAAGTTTCATTGAGCTGTTCTTAATATTTGTACTGGTTCTATTTCCCATCTTTAAATATTTTTTTAAAAGATTTTTTTTTTTTTTTTACTTTTAGGGAAAAACTTACTGAAGATACTCAAATTGTGCTATTGTAGCATCACAGGGTTTTTCTTGTAGAGTCGTATAATGAAACATCTTTCTATGGATACACTACATCTATCAATATGTTTTGTTTTGTTGCGTAATCTATATTGATGCTAGGTTGTTTCAGTTTAGTAATTCTTGCGGTTGTGAAGAATAATATAAGGTTTTAAAAACTGATCATCATTGGAGATAATCTTGAAATTGTATTCTTTATAATTTGGGCCGAAGTTTCAGAAAAGGGTTTCATTATTAACAACAAATATTATTAGTTGATCTGTTATATTAGTGGAGGTGTTATATTAATGGAAACAGCTGAATCCATGACATCTTTATCATTTTAATCCTTATGTCCCGCCCTCCAAACCAACTTATCCACCTTATAATTCTCGGTTCTTTACTAGGTAAACCGGTGTTGTTAAATAGTGGCGCTATACCGCTATTGTTCCGCGGTACGCTGTGTAGTACAAAATATTTTCAAATAGTGGCGCTGTAGCCCTATTTTAACAATCAGGTGTTTTCCGCTATCTGTAATTGAAAACACCAAAGGTAATATTTGCTGGATTATTTGCTTACTCTGTTTTTTAAATTTTTGCAGGACTTTGCTGCTCACTACAATCCCTGTCTTGATAGTATCTCTCTTCATATTAGTCCTAGGGAGCCTTGTGGATTTGGGCGACACTGCAAATGCGTCTATCTCAACCATTAGCGTTGTTGTCTATTTTTGTTCCTTTGTCATGGGATTTGGGCCAGTTCCTAATATACTTTGTGCTGAGATCTTCCCAACTCGAGTTCGTGGTCTTTGCATTGCCATATGTGCTCTTACCTTTTGGATATGTGACATCATTGTCACCTATTCACTCCCAGTTATGCTGAACTCTGTAGGCCTTGGCGGTGTTTTTGGTTTGTACGCAGTTGTGTGCTGCATAGCTTGGGTGTTTGTGTTCTTGAAAGTTCCAGAAACCAAAGGCATGCCACTGGAAGTGATCATTGAGTTCTTCTCTGTCGGAGCAAAACAGATTGACGTTTCCAAGCATAACTGACTGAAGGGTATGATAAATTAGAAGTTTTGACGGTACCTTTCAATTGTTTTCAATCTACAGTTGTTTATTTTTTTTCTCTCCTCTTTTTGGTTTATCTTTTCTATTAAGCTCTCTTTTCCGTGGGTTGAGATCGAGAAGCATGAAACTCTGTTTCTGTAAAAAAAAAAAAAAAAATTCGGTTCATTTACAGGGCTATGGTTATCGTTATTCGAATGCAAAATTGTTATATGATCTTTTTTTTAGGGTGAACTGACCTACTTTATTTACTGAATGTATGACAAAGAAGATGGCTAGTGTATGGTGAATTGAGGATGTTGGTATAGATTAATACTAGAGGCCATATAAAAAGAATGTTACTTTTACATTTGCATGGTTTAAAAACCAAACCAAATATTGGTTTTGGTTTGGTTCCTGAAACCAAACTGGTTTTAAGGTACAACCAGTTCGGATATCGTTCAGAGCCGGCTCGAAACTGGTTTGAAATTGGTTTGTCGTGAAAACTGGTTTTTTTATTCAATCCAGTTTTAAACTATTTTTTTTTATTCAAATCCAGTTTTAGCCCAGTTTCCTTTTTTTTTTTTGTTTGTAAATACTAAATTTCATTCAAGAACATATATCTACTACAAAAAGAATCAACCTGTGAGGCAAGGTCATGGTTCTCTTAGATTGTTTCAAACTCAAACCTTTGTAACACTTAAAAAAACAGCAATATATATCATAGATCATGACAGTAATTGATCACTCCTAAATGAAATCATCCATAAGTTTTTCAAGTCACAGCTAAATCATTGTATAAGAATAGTAATTACAATCATCCAAAAAAACAAAAACTAAATAAATCTTGACTTTAAAGACAATGTCAATGGCATTTGACTCCAGCCTTTGATTAATTTCTCCAACGATATGAACTCAGATCTATACACATTAACTCTGTCATAACTGCATGATAGGAAGAAAGGTTTTGGTACAAAGAAAAAGGGCATTGTGAAAAAGATTGAAGCTTACATACTCAAACGAAAAAAGATTGATGCACGATTATGATGCATCAACTTCTTATAAATTAAGTTTTCCAAAGTAATTAGCTGTGTTCAAATACACAGGAATCAAATACACTTAAGTCTAAGTTTCAATCACGCATGTTAGGTATTAGTCAGTTACACTAAAACTTTTTGGTCTGCTCAAATTAATTGTTGAGATCTAACAATTTTACTAATATACATTAAGACAAAAAGTGGATGAGAGAATTACCTTCAATCATCATCAAGCTTCACATAAGCCGAATAGCCATCAAGATTTAATTGAGAGAGAGTATATGCAAAACACAAATATTTCATCATGTATCAAGTCATTATTTAATATAGTAAGTAAAAAGATAACATCAAATGCATCTTCTAATCTTACCTTGTTCAAGTTCATGTAGAATGTCAAGATCATCATTTGTAACCAAAGATGAAGTCTCAATGTCTTGATCTTTTACTTTGAGTCAATCTTGGGTGCAAATCAATGCTTCCACTATTGTTGATGATAGAGAACTTTGATATGGACCAAGCACCCTTCCTCCAGTACTGAAACGTGGATCAGGATTGGTTGGTGATTTGATTGAGGTTAACCAATTACTTTGCACACCTCTATCCATTGTTTTATTGAAAGAAAAAAACACTCACCCATCCAATTGGGAAAGCGCTGTTTTTTCTTGTGTCCGGATGGATGAATGATTCCGGGAGAAAAAAGCTCCCATATGTAGTAATAGCAGTGATGGCAATTACACAATTTATACTTTAATGGTTTGAGCCCCCGGCCATGATGAGGATTAAGGGTGACACGATGTTGACCTAAATGTTTTGGATTTAAAACAAAAAAAAATGAGTAGATGATGGTGAGTGGAGTTGTAACCAACCGTGCTTACGGAGAAATTCTTTTGTGGACACATAATTTCTAATGACAATGAATAAAATGACAACACCTCAAAATTTATATGAAATGTAAAAAAAAATCAAAAAATCAAAATCAACATATTTTTCTTTCTCTTTCTGCCATTCAATTGAGCAAGGAGCGGTACTACATTGACGCGGCTATAAATGCAAGTCCATACACAATGACAATACACTTCACCCGTCGACCGGAAGTAGCTCCTACACCATGGGGAACCACTCTGTCACCTAGATGGAGTGAGTATTGTTGTCACTGCCATCCTAAGGAGACTACACTAAAACAAGAGCTTCAGTCCTTCAAATTTCAAGCCACATATTAGGATTTAGGGTAAAATCTTTTTCTCTTTAAATATATTTTCATAAGTTAAATTCTTTAAACATTTTTGTGTTTAGCTCGGTTAGTAGTTAAATAGAGAGCTGTAAATTTGTAATTCATGTTGCAAGTTTGATCTCCAAATGTTTCTATTTTATTGGTCATACGTATCTTAAATACTTTTTTTCTTAGATCTCTATAAATATGATGTTAGTTGTTGGAAATATGTTAAGACAGATTGTATGCAACTAAAGTATGCAAAAGTAAAAAAGTAATTTATATTTGCGATAGAATTCAATATTACTTTGTTATTTTATGTTTTAACAATTGATAAATAATGTTTATATTAAATGTTATTTTGAAACATATATTATTAACTAGACTATTTTTTTGTTAAAAAAAGTTCTTGCACTAATGGGGTTGAGTCTAATGGAAGGAGTTAGGCTCTTGGAACTTGACAAATCAATGTTTAATCTCTAACCATAAGCAATATCCATATTAATTGTCTGACATGCCTCAAATAAAATTACACATCTAGTGTTCTTAATTTTTATGTTGCTATGTCAACACACTTAAAATGTCTCTATTTAAAGAAAATTGCTCTTCTCCCATCACGTTTTGCTCACTCCCAACTACACTTTCGAAAATGCCCCCAACGTGAGTTAAGTCACGCTTGTGTTAAACACAGTGTGAGTTAACTCACGCTGGGTTATACACATGTGTGACTTAACTCACGTTGAATCCAACTTGACTTAACTCACGTTGTGGGTCCTTTTAAAGATCAGACAACAACTTATTTCCTCTTTCACATCTAAAATCTCCAAAATCTCTCTCAAATCATCCAAAACCAAAATTCCTTTAAGTTCAAATCAAACAACACTCCAATAACAAGTAAGTTTTCATAATCAAACATCATTAACCTTTTATGTTTATATGTTAGATTTTTCCTCTTAAATTAGAATTTTTTTAGTTTTAGGGTTTGTTTAAATTTTTATTTTTTTGGCATGATACAATGTTTACATTTAAATGACTTATATTTCTTAATTGTTTAAATGTTTGCATGTTTATGTTGTAGTTATGAGTTTTAGGGTTTATGTATAATTTGCACTCCAAATATTTGTTGAAATGTTTGAATGAGTTTTTCATTGATTGTTTAATTTCTTATGGTGTAGATATGAAACAATGGACAATTTGTTCAATGCTCAAGTACGTTTCAACAGTGGAAACCGTCATTTGTTCAAGGTCAGGGTCGATGTCACGCTAAAGGGTCTGAAGGATCAACTGAATGAAATCAAATGACTCAACCCCAGAGACACAAGGAGGGTGAAGGACCTTTAGTATGCATGTCCCGGTTATTTGCAGAGCGAAAAGATAATGCTGACAGACGATGATTGCGTGAGGTACATGTTCTCCGTATATCGTCATCACCACATATTCCTGAGGATTGAAATGGAAGCTACGTTGTTGAGATCGCCTGAAGATATTCTCAAGAGTTTGATTCTGCCACAAGATTATGTTTAGGTGGCATCATTATTATGTAGTCTTTATTTTGTTGGAATTTAAGTTTAATTCTTGTTAATTAGGGGAAGATGTTGGTATTGAAGTATCTTATACTAAATGTAAAGGTTTGCAAGTCTCTTTGAAAAGTCAAAAGAATGGATAAAACATATGTTGTATTCTACCTAATGGTTTTACAAATTCTTGCATCAGATTCCTTCATATAAGATGAGTGTGACATAAGGGAATGCACCTATAAGATGTTGTTTTTTGCTTGATCATGCTCCTCTGTCAATTTAAACTTGTCAGCTGGCAAGGCAGTAGGATTAAGTTCAAAAGAATATATTGGAATGCATTCTTTTACGTCCCTACTCATCTTATATGAAAGAATTTGATGGGAAAATTTGTACAACTCATTAGGTAGAATGCAACATGTGTTATATTTATTCTTTTGAGTTTTCAAAGGGCGTTGCAAATTTTTACACTAAGAATAAGACATTTCAATCCCAACTTTTTCCGCAAACTTTCAACAATAAAATTTAAAACCAAACATCATGATGATACCACATTTTAGGGAAAATGTAATGTAACTTAGATGAAATAAAAACTAAATAAAATTGTGTATTTTTTGAATTAATTTTGTGTACCTGTGCAACTTTATTCGAATTTATTCAATACGCAACTTTATTCAAATTTATCCAATACACAACTTTATTCAAATTTATTCAATACCAAAATGTGGGGCATATCAAAAAACATAAAATAAAACATCCAACAAATCAAGACATTACATTTAATCATCTCACTCGTCGCTTAAGTCAATTGGGTTGTCCTCGACAGTTCCTGAGGCACCTGCTTTTGGATGCGCACCAAAATAACAAGTTCTTCCGCTCCGTCTCATCTTGTTGAAATTGTACGCGGGCACATTCACCTTGCTTTTTTGTCTAGTTCCTTCACATTCGATACTGTGCCATGTCGCAGTGGTTTTTGCTTTCTTCTTCTCACCCTCTTTTTTTAATTGAGCAGAATCGCCCTGTTCCTAAGACATATCTACACAATGCAAACATCAGATCAAAACTTACTCTAGTCCTAAAAATTCTACCACAAATTCGTAACAATTTCAAACAATTCCTAACAATTTCTACCACAATTCAATCAATTTTACTCTAATCAAAACCTAACAATTCAATCAAATCATAAACATCTAACATCATAAAATCAAAAATCAAAAATCAACAAAACCTAAATATGTGACAATTTATCCAAAAAATCTAACAATTCATTAAAAAAATCAATGCAATAGGATAATAAGTACTTACTTGATTTTGTGATTGTAATTGGATAACATCTCTCTTTCTTTTAATTAATGCATTTATTAATATGTATGTAAAAACTTTAAACGACATTCATTTTGAAACGGATGAAGTAATTAAAAACATAATTTTACATTAATTAAAAACATAGTTAACAATAATTTACATTAGTTTATATTAATTTTCATATTAAATATATTATTTTTCTCATAGTTAACATCAGTTTACATTAATTATAAAAACATAACACTCAGTTTACATTAAAAACATAACACAAAAAAATATAAGTTGTGAAATCTTACCACTCCATCAAACATTCTCTTAATCACTGAAACGTAGTACATGGTCAACACATACAGGTCATGTGGCCCACCAGGATAGTCATCCAGTGGCTCTAGCTCCACCTCCACCTCCTCATGTGGCTATTCATCATCGTCATCCGTGTTATCAACCTCCACCTGTTCCTCTTCCTCGGGCTAAGGCTCATACTAGGGCTCAAATGTTCCAGGGCCATCAGCAAGGTGAGCCCTGCTCCTGCCCGCTCTCTCCTCTGCTTCATTCCTCACCATCCACTCTCGCCTAACATAAGCATGCATGGCTTATCTTTCATTTCTGGCGTGATCCATATCTGAAACATGCAAAATCACATATACATACAATTAACAATAATCCACAAAACTGCCAAAAACAAAAACATAAGGACAAAGAGTGATGTTGTTTGGACTATAAAATCCTAACACACAACAATATGGTTCGGATTTTATAATCCGAACGAGTTCAATGGTTCAGGAAAAAATACGACCCAAATAATGATAAAACAAATGAATGAGACCTTACCTTGTGTTTAATGTTTGATGAAGCTTGAAATGTGATGATTTTGAGGAAAAAAAACCTCCAAGATTCGCCCAATGTATGTTTTCGAATTTTGAGGTGAGAGAAAGAGGTTTTATGTTAACCATGTGAAATGGGGAAAATTTTTAGGCTAAAATGCACTTTTGGCCTCCTATGTTTGGCTCCATAGCAATTTTGGCCCCCTATTAAAAAAAAACCACTTTCCAGCCCCCCAACTTTACCCCCTTTTGCAACTCATAGGCCCCTTCTGATTTTGACCAGGTCAAAGTTCAAGTGGCCACTCAATGGATGCCACGTGGCTAATTTTTGAATTAAAAATAAAAAAAATGCCACATATTTTTTAATGAAATTAAATAATTAAAATAAATTAAAAGAAACAACCAAAAATTAAAAGAAAAAAGAAAAAAACTCAAAAATTAAAAAAAGAAGAAGCAAAATTCACATATTCATCATCATCCTTCATCCCCCTTATAAAAAAAAAACTAGAAACACCATGAAATTCCTATTTTGCAGTAGAATAACCAGACTTAGCAAATTCAAACACCAAAATATACAAACATATACTTACGGCGGCAAATAAAAAAAACCAATTGGTGATGAGAAGAAGAACCGGCGTTGAATATATAAGAGTGAAAAGGTGAATGATCGTCGATTGTGCCTTGTTGTTTAACATAATTGTTAACTGTGCAAAGGGTGTGTTTTTGTGTCTGTGTATAACCTTTTCTTCATCATCATCATCAACGATGTCGGAGATGGCGAACACAGATCCCGAGGGAATTTGAAGCGGCGTCGAATCGTTGAAGGAAATTGAGGCGGTATGGTAACTGATTCGTTTGTGAAGGAAGAGAGAAGAGGACATTAACGTGGAAGGAAGCCCATGACATGTCGATTCCATGGATGGAGTAGAGGTAGGTGTGTTTTTGAAGTGCGGTGGATTTGGTTTGTGGATCGGTGGATTTGATTTCACGGTGAATTTCTTCGATTGATTTTGAGATGAAAGATGATTCTGTGAGAAGTTGGAGACACATGGATTTGATTAGATCTTGGAAGAGATTGTCCATGATTGAAGAAGTTGAAGAACCTGCCATTGAAGCAAGTCTGAAGAAGAAGAAGAAGAAGAAGAAGAAGAAGAATGCTGCAGCCACTTTTTTGCTTTTTTCTTTTAATTTTTTGGTGTTTTCTTTTAATTTATTTTAATTATTTAATTTCATTAAAAAATATGTAGCATTTTTTTATTATTGTTAATTCAGAAATTAGCCACGTGGCGTCCATTGAGTGGCCACTTGGCTTTGACCCGGTCAAAATCAGAAGGGCCTATGAGTTGTAAAAGGGGGTAAAGTTGGGGGGCTAGAAAGTGGTTTTTTTTTAATAGGGGGCCAAAATTGCTATGGAGCCAAACATATGGGGCCAAACGTGCATTTTAGCCAATTTTTTATTTTGCATTATGTGTAGGCAGTGTTTAGATTTTAGAATCTAAAATATCGTTCGGATTTTATAATTCAAACATAGGGTAGATTGGAAAAATAAATAAATAATAGTCTTTAATTAATATATTAATATTCTTCTCTCACCGGAAGGCTTCATCTCCTCACCACGCTTCTCATCCTCTCCATCTTTATTTTTAGTTTTATATTCCGGTGTGTAAAAACTTTAGTAAAAAAATGTATGCATACATGTGAAGCAAGTGTCTATCCCTTTTACCATAGCAACTCGCTGTAAGGATATATGCTGAATAGATCCCTTTTTCCATAGCTAATTATCAAATTAAAAGAGCTAATGATTTCGAATAAACCAACAAGTAGTAGCTACTTTCAAGATAAAGCCTCATTTTTGTTTTGTTTCAGTTTAATTTGAGCATTTGATCTTTAAAATGAATTTTCTAACAAAAAAACCGAACCAATCCAAACCACATTGGTTTGGTTCGGTTTTTAAAAGCCATCCAAACCAAAATAGAGCCGCATCTTTTTTATCTTACTGTTCGAATGACTTTTAGCCTCAAAACCAAACTAATCCACGTCGTGAAACCCTACCTATGTATTTCAGAGAACTTATTAACTTATTTTACAAGAAACCATAAGAAAATCCCCAATTCAGGTAAATGTTATAAAGCTAGGTCAAATAGAGACTTAGGGCTTGTTTGAAACCCTAAGTTCTATTTCGAATGAAGAAAGAATGTTTTCTTAATTTTTGTAATGAACTGAGAGGGAGGAACTACTTAAGTGACTCAAGGGATGTGCTTGTTGAAGAGAAAGCTGCTACATTTCTATTAATAATTGGCCATAATGTTCATCGTATAGTTGCTTCAAAAAGAGTTACATTAGATACTTCTAAGACGTAATCAAAGGAAATTAGCTAGACATGATCAAAGGAATAAACACGTAGAAAAGAAATTAAACTGAAGAGGATGATGAACCATAGTGGTGGCTCTTCGCTCAAAAATTCATCACGGCTTTTTTTCTCTCCTCTTGTTGCCTCCTGCTTCCCGTCGTGATGTGTGATTCCTCTCTTCCCTAAAAATGTAACATCGAGCTCTATCATGATGCACTTGTATTTAGATTACTGCTCTTCGCCCTGCACAAAACGCTCGCACCCAGCTGAAAAGACATTAATGCCTCTGCGTGAGTTAAGTCACGCACCACTGGCATATGCGCGAGTTAACTTGCGCACATTGGCCGGTGGTTAGAGCTCAAGAACACACGTTTTTTGGACTTTGGTCAATGCATTGTAATTGGTTTTGCACATTTTTGTTAAGTTTTTCACGTTTTTTGACTATATTTATGGTAGATATAACCTATGTTACAATCTCCCCCTATAAATACACCTCCAAACTTCCCCATTTCCTCAAACCATCTCAAAATCTTACTCTCCTCCTCAGTCTCTCCCCCTATGAATCTCCTTCTTTTTTTCCTTCTTTATTTTGGTGTAACAAGAGAAATAGGCCAATTTTGGTGATACAATGATGAGTAGTGAGCAGCTTTCTTGGGAAAAAGAACCAGATTGGGTAAAACTAAATGTGCAGATTTAGTTTTACCCCATGAAAGCTGGTTTTCTTGTGGATTTATTTTAGTTTTACCACCGGAAGCTGGGTTTTCTGGTGGTTTTTTTTTTAGTTTTACTCCAGGAAGGTAGGTTTTCTAGTGGTTTTTATTTTTTCGCAGATTTAGTTTTACCCCATTGTAAACGTAATAAGAATTATATTAATAAAATGATCATTTATATCTATTATTTTTGTTTCTTTATATATTTTAATTTTTGCATTTATTTTATGATTGTGTGTTGAATTAATAAATTCGAATAAAGTAAATAAATGATTTAGAAT
>Ga0315915_1004531_pt1 | contig 17510 bp, 11 predicted proteins | sample MpolbnodulesMG_FD_207738 | JGI IMG/M metagenome (GOLD analysis project Ga0315915, IMG submission 207738) | Medicago polymorpha root nodule microbial communities from Los Angeles, California, United States - branched nodules | ecosystem: Host-associated > Plants > Roots > Nodule | place: USA...
ATAATAATAATAATAATAATAATAATACATTTCAATAACTGTCTTTTATTACGTTTAATTGTTTTATATAGTATAAACACATAAATGAAAAAGTATATATAATATAAAGGATATAAAACGTAATATAATATAAAGGACATATTAAATTAATAAATTTAAAGTATTTTTTTCAATAAAATTTCTAATACTTTAATATCAATTGATATAAATTTTATTATAAATTGAAAATACCCTTTTATGTCATTTTACATTTATCAGCTAACTGAACCGCTAATTTTATCAAACACTTCGATTAGCTTATCAGCTATCAGTCATCAGTCATCAGCTATAAGCTATCAGCTAGCTTATCAGCTATCCGCTATTTTTACCAAGTTAGTAGTATTAATTAGAGGTATGTTTAGGAAAAAAATAATAAATGCATCTAGTCATTTGAAAAAAAAGAGTTTATATTTAAGGACTAATTTTTAGTCAAATAAGTGTTTATATAGGAACAGGGGGAGCGTAACGGTTATCCTTTTGCGACATTAATAAGAAAAAATTGGTTACAAGGCTAAAAACAAAAAGAGGAAAAAGCGACAACAAGAGAAAAGAAAAAAAAAACCTAAGCTCTAGGGAATAAAGTTCCCATGGCGTCGTTCCTGATTAAAGGAATAAGGTCGTTTGGCGGAGTAACATGAGAAGTAAACTCTTCATTAGAGGTGGCTCCTAACTTTGCAAAGAAATCGGCACATTGATTCCCTTCTCTTAGACAATGATGAATGGAGAAATTTCTTGTGGAAAAGAGATCTTTAATGTCTTCAATTAGAACAGCATAGGCATGGAAGTTGGAAGCCTGATCAGTGACAAGATTAATGGAGAGCATAGAGTCCGAGTAACAAACCATTTCCTCAATGCCTGCCTCCACAGCCAGGAGAAGACCGCAATGTATAGCAGAAAGCTCGGCAAACAAAATGTCAGACGTTGCTGCCAGATAACCTGAAAATCCCGAGATATCAAAACAAGCAGAGTTCCGGATGACGCCACCATAACTAGCTCGAGTAGGAGTTCCCAAGCAGCTACCATCCACATTGAGCACAACACAATTGTAGTTATTGTTATTCCAACGAACCAGACGGTCTGATAGAAGAACAAGCGCGATATGGAAAGTGCTATCAATCGAAGCAGCCGTATTTTGAATGTGACAAAGAATCTTAGTGAGGGACCAGGTATCATGACTAAGGCACATCTGATTACGGTGTCTCCACGACCACCAGAGACCGACAGGGAAGGTGGAAGAATGTGCACCAGTTGCATTATTTTTAAGCCAGCTATGCACAGTTCCTTCGAAAAGGGGTCCTGGGCGGTAAAACCGAGATTGGTCTAGATGATTTTAGAGAAGTTGCAGTCGCAGAGGCAATGCAGAAGAGTTTCACCATCTTCCCCACATCTCGAACATGTAGCAGAGGGAGCAATGTGGCGGTGGTGAAGCAAAGAAAGAGTAGGTACCGCGTTGTGACAAGTGAGCCAAATTAGCATCTTGAATTTTTCAGGGATCTTTAACTTCCATATCCAAGACCAAGAACCCATTGTAGTAGGAATGGTGGTGGAATTGAAATTTTCAAAGAGCCAAGCGTATCCACTTTTAGCGGTGTAGGTACCATTAATGTTGTGGTTCCAAATGAAAGTGTCGTTAACTCTATCGTTAAACTTGATGTGAGTATTGTTTATGGAGTCTGCTATTGTTTGCGGGAGTTTGGTATAGAGAATCTGCGTATGCTGCCCATTATAAGTGAAGACATCATGCACGGTAAGATTAATATCATGGATGTCAATGATAGGAACCTGTGATCCAATGAGACCATAGGAACTCCAGATGTCGAACTAAAAGGAGGAGGAACCTGAACCAGCACGCCAAATATATCCATTAAGAAGGACATTCTTGGCTTTGATAATGGAGGACCAAGTGGGAGAGCTGTTACTGTTGGTGGTGGCATGGAGAGTATTCGGCCCTGATGTGTATTTGTTAGAGAGAATGTGAACCCACCCACAGTTTGTTTGTTAATTGAACCATATCCTAAACAAGTTTCCCAAGCAGGCATGTGTTAGCCTCTCTTGCTATTCGGATACCCAGACCACCATTATGCTTCTGACTAGTGACTTTCTTCCAATTCACCAAATGGATTCATGTGTTATTAGTGCCTTTCCTAAAGAAATTCCCAGTTGTCTGGTCAATACTATCACAAATATTTTGAGAAAGTCAGTTGATCTGCATGTAGTAAGTAGGGATTGAGGATAAAACAGAAGAAGCAAGAGTCAATCTACATGTTCTGTTTAAGAGCCTATTCTTCCAAGCTGCCAAGGGAGTTTGCATTTTGTCAATGATGAAGTTGAAATCGCTTCTCTTTGGTCTGCCTTGGAGCTTCTTGGAAACCCAAGTACTTTCCAAGAGAAGTTGTGATGTGAATTCCAGAAATAGAGGTAAAGTTGTTGATTTTACCTTGAGGAATACCTGAGGAGTAGTAAGCTCTTGACTTAGAAATATTAATTTTCAATCCAGAGCTTTTCCATGCAAAGAATGAAGAGATAGGGGGACAATGGATCACCTTGTCGAAGACCATGTGTAGGCTTGAAAGATGGAAGCTTGTTTCCATCCCATAAGATAGAGTAGTTTGATGAAGAAACACAGTGCATGATGAGCTTGATGGTGATGTCGGGGAAACCAAAATCATGAAGGCAAGTGCTAAGGAAGTCCTAGTTGACGTTGTCAAAAGCTTTTTCCATATCAAGTTTGAAAGCTACAAAACCCTTCTTCCTTTTAGATCTCCAATATCAATGGTGATCCTAAAAATGTTCCTACAATCGCAAACACATGCAAAAAAGTAAAACAACACTATCATCTCCAAAATCAATGTTTTTTTTTTACAAAATCTCCAAAATCAATGTTAAAATCAATTTCGTTAACAAACGAATAATGAGGGTTTTTTTTTAGATTATCTTTGAAGAATGGTAGGTAATTTACCCACCAACCAATAAAAATGAGCAATTTATTGGTGGGGTCAAGATAGTTAATGGATACCACCTACAAAGGAGAATGTTCATTGGTTGAGCTAAATTACCCAACACTCTTCCATGAGTATCCTAGTTGTCACCATAATGAGAATATATCTCTCCAGTAATGAAAATAATCTATCAATTATAATTGCTGTTAAAAATCAAAACGAGACATATTTTAAAATATTTTGCAGGGACTTTTTTCTACAAATTTTTTTACAAGAACTAAAACCAAAACGAGACATATTTACAGGGACTAAAATCATATTTTAGCCTATTTTTAACTATAACTAAAATTACATTTACATAATAACTTTTTTTACTTAAAAACCACTTTTACTTAGTCTCACAATTATCCAATGAATGTAACCCAAAATAAAAAAACAATTATCCAATGAAAAAAGTTTCAATGAAATCCAAATGATCAAAATATATGTGCGATGTAATATGTTCCACAACAATCGTTTTCTTTAAGTTTCTCCGATTTGAAAGGAAAAACTAAAATCAGATTACGTACGTCATGATATAGAATCCCAAAATGAACATGATTTTGTAAAATTTGATTCTGGATATTTCTATGGAATTATATGAATGACCTCACTCAGGATGTGATGTGGATTAAGGTCTGTGGACCCAATTCGGATTGGGATCCCTATTACTTGCAGTATCAAAAATGTGCAACTATAAATCTAACAACAATGCTATTTGTCAAAAAAGAAAGAATTTATTGTGATAGTGAGTATTGAACAAAGAATGTATGACCGGAAGTGATGGGTTTGTTTTGCCAAAAAGTGATTGTTTATTAAGAAAAGAATAGGCATCATTGTCTAAAGAAACAGAACAAAAGTGAGTTTTTATTGACAAAATTAAATTTTATATTTTACAAATTATCCTCATGCAACGGTAGATATTAATCCCATGAATTAAATGAGATTTATATACATACAATCATATATATATGGGATTTGCTATAACACACTAACTAATTTTTATGAAGGTGTTTTTTAACAAAATTATAACTAAAAAGTGAAAATCACACAGGTGTGGGTTGCTAAAAGACACCTTCAAGGTGTGATAGAAGTCACCCATGAAACTGTCTTTTAACAACCCACACCTCAAGGATGAATGTGTCTTTTAGCAACCCACACTTCAAGGTGTGATTTCCACTTTTTAATTATAACTTTGCTAAAAGACACCTTCATAAAAATTAGTTGGTGTGTTCTAGCAAATCTCATATATATATATATATATATATATATATATATATATATATGGAACTGTTTAAGATTATTAAAATAACATTTTTGACGTTTTAATTATGTTTGTAACTTTTTTTTATAATCCTTTTGATATAAATAATTTAGAGAGTACTATATTTTGGAAATTTACAAGTAAAATATACTAGTATTTAACTCCAAATAAAATGTTTAGATACGAATACAATTTTTTTTTTAGGGAAAATAAAATGGTTAGATACAAATACAATTAAAACACCATAAAAAAATTGTTAATATTTTAAACAAAACGGATCCATAATCATGCTACCTTCTTTTTTTTAATTGATTATGTTATTCTATCTGTTGTTGATTATAAGTAAATTTTGATTTTTTAGATTCATTCAATTAATGATGTATATGATTTATATTATTAATCAGATACATCATTAATTGAATGAACATAAGGCTTTGTTTGGATGCATCTAAGAAAGAGAAAGGAAAAAACAAGAAGGGAAAGATTGTCTAAGGAAAGAAGAAGAGTAGAAAGTGAGAGGATTGTTTTAGTTGTTTGGTACAAAGGAAAGTGGAATAGAAAGTTGGAGGAAAAAAAGATCTACATTTTGTAATTGACACAATTACCCTTAAAAAAAATAATATGTTAGTATATATAAACATTGTTTGTACTTTAGTAGAAGAATAAAATATGCCATACACCTTAAGTGGAAGAATTACTTAAAAAAAAGCCAAGTGTGAATTGAAAAAATAATAAAGAGACACCAACTAAAGTAGTAAAGTGAATTAAAAATAAACAATAAAAGTTGGGGCATTTTAGACATTTTAAACAATACACATGTTTCCTCATACTTTCCATCCAAATGTGTGGGGAAAGGTTTCTAAGGTGGGTCCCACATATATTCTTTCTTTCCTTCACCTTTTTGGAGAGTTCCAAACAATGGAAAGTGTTTCTTTCCCCAACCTTTCTCTCCTCGTCACTATCCTTCTCTTGAAACAAACATAGCCAAAAAGTCAAAATTTACTTATCATACTTCATACTTACTATAAAAGCTTATTAGGTCAAGCTATTGCAAAAACCTAATGGCTTTTGGTTTTTCCCTTCTAAGCAATCCTTAAAAATATGTTATGCAAGCTAAAGACACATCATTTAATGGTTTTTTCAAATTTAAATTTCCCTCCTAAATGTAAATGTCCTATTGATAAGCTTTAATTGAGTTGTCAACCACCTCACTTAATGTCTTAAACAATCCTTAAAAGTGTGTTATGCAAGCTAAAGACACATCATTTAATGTTTTTTTCAAATTCAAATTTCCCTCCTAAATGTAAATGTCCTTTTGATAAGGCTTACTTGAGCTGCCAACTACCTCACTTAATGTCTTAAACAATCATTAAAACTGTGTTATGCAAGCTAAAGGCACATCATTTAATGGTTTTTTCAAATTCAAATTTCCCTCCTAAATGTAAATGTCCTATTGATAAGCTTTAATTGAGTTGCCAACCACCTCACTTAATGTCTTAAACAATCCTTAAAAGTGTGTTATGCAAGCTAAAGACACATCATTTAATGCTTTTTTCAAATTCAAATTTCCCTCCTAAATGTAAATGTCCTTTTGATAAGCCTTAATTGAGCTACCAACTACCTCACTTAATGTATTAATCAATCCTTAAAAGTTTGTTATGCAAGCTAAAGACACATCATTTAATGCTTTTTTCAAATTCAAATTTCCCTCCTAAATATAAATGTCATTTCATAAGCCTTAATTGAGTTGCCAACTACCTCACTTAATGTCTTAAGTAATCCTTAAAAGTGTGTTATGCAAGATAAAGACACATCATTTAATACTTTTTTCAAATTCAAACTTCCCTCCTAAATATAAATGTTCTTTCATAAGCCTTAATTGAGTTGCTAACTACCTCACTTAATGTCTTAAGAAATCCTTAAAAGTATGTTATGCAAGCTAAAGACACATCATTTAATGCTTTTTTTCAAATTTAAAACCAATATCATAATTGTTTACATCGCAAACAACGTCAAGTTACACAAGATTCCTCTATTGAGAATGCTTGTAGTCATACGAGGCAGAGAAGCCTTATTAGTGGTTCACGCACTCCTTTTACATGATTTAGGTGACTTTTGTTTTTGATTGTTTTTTCTTTCGATGACTTTTTATTCTTCTTTTAACTTTAATTTTTCTAGACATAATATTATCTCTTAGTTTGTTTCGATGAAATATTGAATAAGTTAGTTGCTCAAACTTTCATGGAAGTCTAACGAAAAGTTTGGTTAGAGCACGGGTCTATGTACCCTTCACTCTTAAAGGTAATGTTGTAATATATTGCATAATACATAAATTTTGCCACCATAGAAATATATTGTTAAAAAAAAATAAAAATGGAACAACTGATTGCCACCATAGATGTCCATTGTACACATGCAGTTAACTTATACAAATGCCCACCTCACCAACAGCTCAATTTTCCTGAATACATCAACATCTCAAATTTTGTTACACCATATAGATCAAAGTAGTGTCCCACTCGTCAAAAATTAAAAATAAATAAACTTAAACGCGGTGTTAAAAGAGAAAAAAAAAACTATTTTGTTATCGTCAACTACAAAGATATTCAGCCTAAACTTCGCTTTGGTACAATTGAGATCTTACTCTCAGCTACAACTATCTACACCCTCTGGTCAATATTACAAGCACAAAAACCAAATTTTAGGTTCGTTGAATAATTGATGTATTTGGTCAATGGTCAGATACATCTGTTTTTCAATGAACCTAATAAATGACCTTTTGCTTATATTAGTGACCGAACGATGTATACACGGTCAAAAATGTGTCCGTGGCTACCAAATATGAAATCCAACACCACAAAATTTCCTACCATGAAAATAACTAAAGTGATGGGTATCATATATGATGGAAAATGCTGTCTGCTAATGACTTTGATAGCTGGAAAGAAGGGACTTCAGTGTCTCGTAAGTCATAAAAACAATACCGACGCCGGGAACAACCTTGTAGTACTCGGGCAAAATGCCTCTATACAAACCTCGTATCCCTTCATTACGAAATATGTGACCAAATGTCCCGAACAAACTGGTGTTATAGACACGTGCTCGACCACCAACCCCTTCTAACTGCATCCTTCGCCTTACAAGATCCAAAGGAAATGTTGCTGCGAGTTGCATGAGACAAAGAAAATCAATATCGACAATAAAATCTAACACTAGCTAACAGATTCATTTTAAAGAGTACAGAAACATGATGTGTTTCAAACAAGGGCACTTGAGCATCATGCAAGAAAGTCAGGCTTTATATCATAAGATGCCCCACATTAACTCACCAAGGATGCAACTTATAACAGCACTAAATGTGTTAATACCAATCACAGGCAATTTTTACAATAAGCCAAACAAAACTATTGAATCGCATTCTACAGCCAACTAGATGTTTTTGTTAGTGCATTCCGGATTAACACAGGGTCAGCCTGATTGTTTCTTGGTAGCTAGTTTTTATGTATCAGCTATATTTGGATTCATCTTTTTCCCAAGGTTTTAATAACTGCACATGTGCATCATGCAAGAAAGCTGGCAAAAGTTACAAAACGCACCGCACCACCAAGTAGGCAACTTCCAACAGGATAAAATGAGTACTCAACAATCACGTTATGATAAGCTATACAGATCTATTTGAGAGATTAGATGCAGCAACAATCAATAAGTACCCACCTGTCGATGATACAATGCCCGAAAGACTTCCACAAGCAAGACTGACCATAGCATTTGAATCGTCCGGCCTGAATCAAAAAATAATATAGACCGCAAATATTTACAAAACCATATGCACGAAGCAAGTGGAAGTAACCTTCAACACAAAGACAACCTCAATTCAGTGCAAGTACATATATTCACCTTTGAGACTTCCAAAAAGAACGCAAGCTCTCATAAGCGGAGAAACTTAAAGCTATGCAAGGCCCAACACCCTGTACCAAATAAATTAAGTAGTACTATCAGTTGTAAGATAAAGCAGGTATCAAAATAAAGAAGCAAAAAGAGGAACTAAAAAATGCATCATGAACACATACCAACAACGTTGCACCAAGTCCCTTATACATTCCAAAGAATCCTTCATCTCTGCAAATTGTAGTAAAAGCATGGGAGATTCCCCTGTAGTATATGACATTTCTCTGCATTGGAAACATAGCATAACAGTCTCAACTCTCGGAAAAAATATACTCACAAACAGAAGAGTTGCTACTTTTTTGATAAGTGGCAGTTAAAATATAACCAAGACATTACTTTATTTAATGCATGCCATTAGGGGCTTAAATATAGTGTCAAAAATTCAACCAACAAAAAGTGGCAATTACCTGTGCTGCAAGTCGTGTTCTTACTAAATCCAAAGGATATAAGGTCGAGGCAGCTGTCATACCTGACAAACCACCACTGACAAAGTGCACAAAGACGTCACTACCAGCCTTTGCTCTATGATTCTCCCCCAGAACAGAATGCAATAGCTGGAGGAAAAAAAAAGACTATGAGATTGATTCAAACTTAAGGAACATAACCACCAAATTCTGAAGTGCATGTACATTATGAAGAGAACATCAGAGCTTACATTCTTGTAGCATTCATAAGTATAGAAATTGACTGCAGAATAAGGGAGACGGTGAGCTATTGTCACTAAATTGCCTTTCCAAAATGCTCTAAATCCTTCTTCTTTGACAATACGTTGAGCCTCGTACAAAAGGCTAGTCTTGCTCAGTGTTGCAACATGGCCGACATCAAAATGCATACCTTGCACCTGATAAAGTTAAGGCCCACAAATTATTCAGATAAATACCTGTTGAACGAATTACAACAGTACCAATGAAACAACCCAGCTACATTACATTTTAGTATTATAAAATGGTCATTAAACATAAAGAAACGAAGTTATAACATGCAAATTTGCTATCATGATTACCAGCAGACAATCTCTTCAATTTTTCATCATAACAACCAAGCTACAGAAATAATAGGCTAAACTTTGAACCACTCTTGCCTTCCAAAACCCGTCTCCTAGTCTAGTAATAACAGGGTTGGTTAGTTTGAATGAGATAACGAATCAAATCTCAACATCACAATTGTACAAAAACGATGAGTGCTAGCAACACACTCCTTCCATCAAAAACTCTCCTATTGATTGAAATCCAATAGATCCCACTAAATCATTTACGTTCCACACAAATTTAGTGAGACCCGTATAAATATCAAACAATAAAAGAGTGTGTTGCAAGAATAATTCTACAAAAGATGAACATTAGCCTTCAGAATAACCATGATATAGAAATGGAATTTTCAACACATTAAACCAACCAGTGGCAAAAGCACCGGCTGATAAATTACATTCCCACTGTGAATCATTGAACTTTGCCTCTTCAGAACTAATCAGTTTATTATCCTTATATTGTTTACTGCATATTTGGATTCAACTTATTTGGCTTTTCTCAAAAAAAGGGCAACCTGGTGCACTAAAGCTTCCGCATAGGCAGGGTCAGGGAAGGGGTCCCACCATTTGGTGTATTGTACGCAGCCTTACCCAGTTTTTTTACACAAGAGGCTGTTTCCAGGATTTGAACCTGTGACCTTTCAGTCACATGACAACAACTTTACCACTTGCGCCAAGGTTACCCCTCTTCAAAATTGAACATCACTTACAGCTGAGATTTATATAATTTTATCTCCAAACTGATATTTCAAAACTGAAATATGAAGCTTCTACCTTCAAACATAACACTTAAAGCTGAGATTTATTATTTTATCTCCAAACATGATATTTCAAAACCAAAATACAGAGCTTCTACCTTCAAACATAACTTTTCAACCTAACATTGAACATCACTTAAAGCTGAGATTTATACTTTTATCTTCAAACATGATATTTCAAAACCAAAATACAGAGCTTCAGCCTTCAAACATAACTTTTCAACCTAAAATTTACTATCAAACTATATGAAGTATCCACATATTTTGACAAAATTAATTCTATTCAAAATTAATTTTCCTCCCCCCATAGAACTAAATACACACTTAAATACAGGACCCTTTCAATTTATTTCATTTTTTCGTCAAATAGCTAGCGCCGTGAATCATAAACCATAAGTATGGAGAAGTGAGAAATCACAGGTTCACACGCACCCCAACAAATCAAATGTACTTGTATCTAACTGACAAGACACTTACACATCACTAAAAGTAATTTATGATATATCAGTGACAAATACTAAAAAAAAAATTTGCTCTCAGAAAACCATAAAGCACTTACACATAGACACCGAACATGAGACCAATAAAAACATAAACAAAAAATGAATTAATTGAATCTAATGACATATGTCGCTGTCTTGTCAATGTGTCAGACACGGGGACACACATTCCATCAGAAGTGACGGTCACAGAGCATCATAATATACAAAAAAACAATAAAAGGAAACCTGAAAAAGAATGGTGAGTCTAGAAAGAGGAGCAGTGCATGTTTTTCCAAAAGCACCAGCCAAACCACCAGCTAAAAGCTGAGAAACAGTTCCAATCTGTGATTGTTGATTATTCAATACTCTCTGTCCTCCTTCAACCACCGTTCCCATGCTCACACACCGCCAAATTAAATAAAAATTAAATAATAATAAATTAAATTAAATACCCTTCTTTCCTTGAATGGGTTTGTGGTGAATGAAACAGAGAGAAATTGGAAAGAAGGGTTGAAAATTGAAAACGAAGGTGTGTGGAAAAGAAGAGAAAGAGTAAAAGAGAAAAAAGTAAAAGGTGAAGAATATAGGGTTTATGATGTGAACAATGGAAAAAGCGAGGATTTGAATTAGGGTTTTTCGGAGTTGGACTATGTGACGTGGTCTTTGCTTCCTTTCCATTTATTGTTGTGGCTACAATCTTTTCGCGTGAGTCTTGGGGTTAAGGAAACAACTATATTCAATTTATTTTTATTTTTAAGATTTTAATTGAGATGTCCGGTAGGGTGTTAGTGGATTGGATAAAACTGATGAAACCGAAAATTGAAACTGTACAAAATCGAAAAAATATTTGACCTTCTTTGGTTCGGTTCAAAATCAAACTGAACCAACCAAAACCGACATAGTTTGGTTCAGTTCTGGGATTTTAATTTGGAGATCCAAAGAACCGATAAATCAAACCGATGCTAACCTCACTCCCCATTTTATTAATATCATCCTTCGTCACACATACTTATGATTAAGCTCAAAATTAAAATCCAACATAAAATTCTCCTTAATTCATTCACTTTCTCTCATCATCATCTCATCTCATCCCTCACACTCTATTTCGTTTCTACTAAAAAACACTAGACGTCAATCACACTTAATCTATTGTTCCTCACCGTCGATGGGATTGTTCTTCTCATGTTAGTTTTTTCATGTTAATTATACAAAGTAGTTTGTAAAAATATGAAAATTTTTAAATTGTATTTTCAAGCAAACCGATCCAAACCAACTAGTTTAGTTCGGTTTCTTTTCTGAAAAATAGTAAAATCCGAACCAAACTGATCCGATGAAGATTTCATTGCTTCAGATATTTTTTTGACCAAAAACTGATTCAAACCGAACCGTTACACAGGAGTTTGAATTCGGCTCCTAAATATATTATGGCAAATATAATAATTGAAGAGTGTTGATAAATTTGAGGTCAAATACATTTTTGCCTTTAAGTTTCATAGGTTAGTCCTTTAAGTTTTTTAAGTTTCAAATAGATCCTTAAAATGACATATTTGAAACTTAAAAAACCTCAAATAAGTGCATTAAATTAACAACTTAAAAGACATATTTGAAACTTAAAAAAATGTAAAGGACATATTAGAAACTTAAAAAAATTTAAAGGACTACTTTGAAATTTAACAAACTTAAAGGACTACCCTCGTATGTTTGTCAAAATAAAGGATCAAAAGACATATTTTGCCTAAATTTAAAAAGGCATGATAACAAGTGCCCTAAGGTAGGGCACTTGTTAAGAAGTTAAAAATGAAAATAAGTGAAAAATTCAAGGTACAAAAAGTCAATTTTTAAAATTTAGAGGTGTTAAATGTATCATTTCTAATATAAAGTTTTGTTTTTTGGATTTCTTATCAAGTGCCCTTAAATGGTTTTAAGTGAGAAATTCAAATGTTTGATTGTTTACTAACGAAATGTCATATTAAAATGCTTAGATTAAGCTTCATTAGTTAATTATGTAATGTAACTCAATTGGGGTTGGTATAGTGATTAGTTTGGGATCTTGGAGTGTACTCCACTCAAGATTCCAAGTTCGATTCTCTCTAGTGCCAATTTTTGTGGATGAAGTCCATACGGAGTTATGCTTTGGCTTTAAATGGGCCCCTACAAGTGGGCGGCGTGATTGGTCTCCTCGAATTAGTCGGTTCCTGGATCGGATACCGAGTTTTCAAAAAAAACATGTAATGTATTTTCTTGATTGATTATATAATTCTAATGTTTCAACTATATATAGGGGTGTTTGTAGTGCAGTTTTGAGGTTAAAAGTCATCAGTAGAATAAAAAACATGTGCTTTTAGGTTGATTGGAAAAGAAGAAGGAGAAAAGGGCTAGGAGAAAATATAACCAAAAGGGGCTATTTTGGGCTGAGTGAGTGTTTCGTTAAGTCTGCGGTTTGGTTTGATTTGGTTCGGATGGTAAAATAAAAACTGCAAACTGAACCAAACTGTACGGCTTAGTGAAAAAGTGACCTGAATACATTCAACTCAAACACGGTTTTCAGTTTAGGTATGTTCGATTTGTAGTTTTTCTATTAGGTTGATTCGGTTTTGAATACATTTAACTATATATTCACATGCCGGTCACCTTACATCTCCATGTCTGGTAGATAATAGAATCTTTATTTATCTATTTAACTTCTAATGTCTCGTTCAATTGACATATAAGACATTATTACATTTTGATAGTGGTTTGTGATTGTAAACCTAGCCTAATGTCTTGCAACTAGCATCTGCAAATGAATTTATAACATGTCCCTCAGATAAAAATAAAATAAAATATTTATGTTCAACAGTTTCTAAATCAAAAAATCAATTTCATAGTTTAATGTCGAAAAAGTGTTAAGCGCAATAATAAACTCATCTATATAGCGAAACTATATTTATATATAATCAGGCAGACCAATTTTTTTTTAAGAAGTCAAATCAATCAAACCAGGTATTTACATTATGGCCAAAGTTAACTACACATAATCTCAACATAAAAGAGAAACTTAGCTACACATGATAATGTAGCTAACAAACATAGATGAAGAAAGATTAAATGAAGCATCAATGACTTGAATCTTCAAGATGATGAAGGACCACCTTGTTTTCCAACCTTCTCCTCTTCTCCTCTATGTTTCTCTAACTTAGAATGTCATAATATACCAAAAAAAGAATGTTAAAGTGATCTCTATTGATAGAGTTTCCAAAAGTGAGAATTATCTTAATGAAATCAAGCTCGATAAGCAAATTGATGTTTCTTCACATATGGGTTTCTTCCAGCTCGACACTGAGTTCTTAGACCACCTTAAAATTCGCTTAGCGAATTACAGCTTGGTAAGCGATTCGCTCAATCCCAAAATTCTAAAAAGTCTCTGACCTGCTCACTTGTGGCTCGCTGAGTAAATTTGCCATTTTCACCTTCTACCTCTGCTTGCTTACTCGCTAGGAGAATCATGGATGCTTCACTTCTTTGTTCTTTTATGTCCGATAAATCTTTGAGCTTCAATACCTATGGAATCTTGGGAAATAGGTCATAGTATTGATTCATATACTTCGAAACCTAATTAATTTAAATTTATGCTAAATTGAGGGATTTCCATTGGATTATTCTCAAAACAAGTTAATAAATTGCCCTAATATATAGGGAAATCAAGTATATTTGACATTTATCATATATCCCGACTTAAAACTTTGTTTTTCATCAAACAAAAGTCTTAAAAAATGGTTCAAAAAAAGTTTAAACATCAATAGTGTATAATGCATTCAAGGTTCAAGATCAATCAAAACTTGAAATCAAATCATTTCAAGTTTGCATGATTCATGAAATACTAATTCAAAATCAAATAATATAATAAATAAAAAATGGTTCTAAACAAGTTTAAACAACAATAGTGTATAATGCATTCAAGGTTCAAGTTCAATCAAAACTTGAAGTCAAATCATTTCAAGTTTGCATGATTCATAAAATACAAATTCAGAATCAAATTATATGATAAAAAAATTAATCAAATCATGAAGATGAAATAATTGTTAGACCATGGCAAATTCATTGACAAAATATATGAAAATGAATCAAAGCACATTTATCCTATATCATCTCAAGATAATCTATATGATTTCATTCTTTTTATTCTCTTCTCCAACCTTGTATATTGGATAACAATCTTATACTTTTGTTTCATTAATTTATATCAAAAACCATTAAAAAAAATAGATAATAGTTGTAAGCAACAAAATCACCAAGATTAAAATAAAGACTTTAAATCTAACAAGTATAAAGAACTGAGATTTATAGGGATTCAATCATTTCATTTCCCCTAAAATCCCAAGACAATAAGAGTTTATTAGCTTATGATCATAGTAGCCATCAATAAGTAGTATAAGAACATTAGAAACATAAATAACTTTTAAGAGAGGTAGAAGCTGAATTGAAAATAATAGTCATAAATGACTATTGGGCACATGTCCCAATTCATAAAGTATGTTGGAAAATCATCCTTTGAATCTCTTGTGCAATATCCAACACTCAAAAAAATTGTATGACTTCATCTTTAATAAATGCGACTAAGACTTGCACGCCTCTTAAGGTGAATATGGATGTTGGGCCCATGTCCCAAGGCATGGTAACCTTTAACTTCAGATTTACTTGAAGAATTTACAAACATTATTAGTTTTAGATAAAACAACGTGATTTCAAAATGTTCATGGGTTTCTCTTTTTGTTTTTGTGCAAGAGAGATGAAAGTGGTTTTGTCATGTAGATTGACAAGACGATCGAGTAGATAACATTGACTAGTGCTTCTTGATTTTTCCTTTTATGCAAAATTGTTGTACTTGTTTACTTGCATGAAGGTGAGAAAAACACTAGAAGAGGGAGTTGAATTTTGTTATCTTTTTCTCGTTTTTTTTCTCTAAGTCCAGAGTTCAGCTTCTGATAGAGTTCAGAACCTGAATCAATGTTCGGAGTTAAGTGCAACGGATATTAAAATTGGAGAGAGAGAGAGAGAGAGAGAGAGAGTAAAGAGATACAAAGCAATTTATCCTGGTTCCTTCCACAATTTGGAAATAGTCTAGTCCCCTTGTCACTTACAAGAGATTTTTCACTATAATCACACAAGATTACAATTGCTCAAGCACACAAGATTACAATTGCTCAAGCACACAAGCAAGAAACTTATAACAAACAAAGATTATCAGAAAACTGTTTGGTTGAACACTTGATATACAATCAAAGGTGTTTACAAAATACAACACATTTCAGACTCTAGACTTAAGAATTTCTAAGATATGAAAATTAATAAGAAATTCTAAGTGTTTGATGCGTAATGATTTTGACAGGGTAATGAGACTTGTTAAATATTGCAGAGTCTTGTTGTTTCTTCAAGTCTTCAATCTTTTACACAGAGGTTGAAAAAAGACGTTGAAGAATGCCAACGCATCAATAGAGTCGTTTGAGAAGCTCGATCAAGCATCATTAATTTGTTTCTTGATTTGGTTAATGTCCTATGAAGGAATGATTATGAATTCATTCCTTGGTAAGGAATTAACCATTCTTTTCCAAAGCAGACACAGTTGTAGCTTCGTACAATGTACATGGGAATGTTGGAGGTGGCCGAGATACTGGTCGTACACTTTGTCCTTCAATGAAAGTGACATTCATTTACCTTCTAACACTCTAGAACCATTATGTTTGATCTTTATAACTATCAAAGCTTGACATCCAATGCTTCTGCTCCTTTGTTCTTCAGCTATCCAGAGTCCGGCTTTCAGAGTCTGAGGTCCAGCTTCTAGTTTATCTTCAAAGTCTGACTGCACTAACTTCTGCGTAGTCATCTGAGTCTTACTTCCTCAGATTCTGATTTGCAACTTAGTTTCTCTTGAAAATTCTTTTCTCTTCATTTGTTCTTTCAGAACCAATACTTACATTAAGACATAATAAATTTTAGTTTATGATCATGCACCCTTGAATAAATATTAGCATATTCAATTGATCTTTTAATACCTTGTTATCATCAAAACTCAAGAGGCATTGTTTAAACTTATTTTGTTCCAACATTGTGCTTTTGCCTTTTATTTTTTATGCATGAGAGAGAAAATTGGTATTGTCACTTCTTGTCGATGCTTTACAAGAATTGTAGACATGGGACAATGTTTTATCAATTTTCCTTATGTAAAGTGCTCCTCAGGTGCAAAGTACTTTTTTTATGAACATTTGGTTGAGTATTATGGGTTTCATTCAAATCTTCTTGAACTTCATAATGTTTTTATGGGTTAACTAGTTAAACCCGTGCTTCGCACGGGTTCCATATCGTATTCAATAAAAAAAAATCTTCGAAAGAAGAGATGTTAAAATGACGGAACATTGTGATTCATCATAAAATATGTATGGGCTGATTAAGAGAGCATATAATCAGTTTATGAAATTAGGAATTGACATAATATTTAAGATGAAAACAATTGGAACCAATAAAGGAATCAATGATGTGTGAATTATGATTACATATTATCCAAAATTATAAAAAAGAGTGTTGTTGTTATAGAGTTACCAAAAAAGGATTGATACCCATATTTACATCAGATGAAATCAAGCAAAGAAGTAGCATCAGTGAGTGAAGATAATCTAGTCTAGGATTAGAGTTAAGGTGATATGTTGAAAGTGCGGATCATGAACACCAAATCTTTATTTGGGAACGACTTGAACGTGCATATTTTAGGTGGCTTCTCTAGATCAAAAATTAGCTTATCACCTACCTCTAACATATGTTCTCGGCAAAAGTTGAACCATTGGCCGCCTAAGTATTTTTCGTAACTTGCTCTCTTTAGCGTTATCAAGCGGCACTTATACCTTTTTTGAGCTTGTTTGTCGATGAGTGTGATTGTTTTCCATGTTCCTTTTAGAAATGTCCTTGATATGTCATTTGAGAAGTGCTAGGTACAAAACAAATTGCAGTGTTAATTAGATGTTATATATATATATATATATA
>Ga0315915_1004534_pt1 | contig 17494 bp, 11 predicted proteins | sample MpolbnodulesMG_FD_207738 | JGI IMG/M metagenome (GOLD analysis project Ga0315915, IMG submission 207738) | Medicago polymorpha root nodule microbial communities from Los Angeles, California, United States - branched nodules | ecosystem: Host-associated > Plants > Roots > Nodule | place: USA...
AAATTTATTCAAAGATCATAGTTGTAAGATTGCATGTTGTTTAGGAGGTAAAAGGATTAAGATTTGTGAAGTTTGAGAGGAGAAGGGGAGGGGGCGTGGAAGAAGAAGAGAGAATGGGGAGGAGCAAAATTTCTCATTCAATAAAAATGGTGGATAAATGAAATAGAAGTAGGAAAACTTTCTTTTATACTTGGAAGCACAAAAGACCATTTTGCCCTTTTTCCTTGAAATGTTTAACTCGATACTACATGATAATGTCCTTCGTCATTCCATCGTTCTTCTGATACATTTGACTGATAAAACTCCCGTGGTTGATAAGCGGGATATTACATTTAATATGTTCGGAGATGTGTTTAAAAGCATCAATTAAGATTCATCAAATAAGATTTTATTTTTAATATACCAATTGTGCAAGACAAATATTCATAAAATAAATATAGATAAATGCTAAATCAATTTATTGAGATTAGCTTTTCGACATATCAATTCATTAAATAGAAAACATTGCGTTGAATGAAAATTATATTGTTGATGTTGAACATCTTAAAGTCGTAGAACGTAGACACATGCTCTCCAATGGAACCCTGAGAAAGTAGCATTAGCAATAGATAATTAGATGCAAATAAAAAAGAAAATCAACCTCATAATCTACAACCAAGTGATTAAACTTATATGCTTTTAAAACACAAAAAATACTTGTTTTAACGAAAAAATTTACGGGGGGAAGAGACACGTGAAAATAATGAAAAACAAAGTGTCTATATATAGAGAGAAATATCATGGCATGATCAATTTTGATTGGTTGGTGAAAACTAAATGAGTCATGGTTCATCTTGATTGGCTAATAAAAAAATAAATATGGCATGATCAATTTTGATTGGTTGGTGAAAACTAAATGAGTCATGGTCCATCTTGATTGGCTAATAAAAAAATAAATGAGACATAATTCAATTTGATTGGATGATAAGAAAGCATTAAATGAGATGTAGAATGTGAAAATGCCACATGCACTTATGAAATGAGTCATGATCTATTTTGATTGGTTAATACAAAAACTATGAGTCATGATTCATTCCATTTTGATTGGTTAATACAAAAACTATGAGTCATGATTCATTCTAATTGGTTGATAGAGAAACATTAAATGCACCTTTCAATATAAGGTTGCCACAAGTACTTTCAAAATAAAATAAGGGAAATGTTTATAACTAGTATGGACACCCGTGTCATGCACGGGCTAGAATACGTCTTACTTAAAATATTGCAAGGAGATGTAGTATCATTCTCATTTGTGTAGTTGCTCTATGTTTAATAGGTTGATCCACATCAATGTTGACTCCCCCATAAAGTTCAGCGATGGTATTATAGCCTGGTTTGATCTCGGATGCATAAAGTAGGCATGGCAATGGGGTGCAATTGAGAAGGGTTTTACGTTTCCTGTTCTATCCTCGACTCTCATATACTTACATGTTACCCTACTTATATCTAACGAGGATGAGAAATTGAATCTCATCCCCTTGTTCGACGGGTTTGGGTATCCCCGTCTCATCCTCATCCCCACATTGAATTATTTTTTTAATACAAAAAGTAGTTTATTGAGCCCCGAGGACAATGTTATACTGCATTATTCAACAATATGCTCGAAAATTTGGCTGCTCAATAGTTAATATTGTTGAATAGTGCAGTATAAAAAAGTTTTTTGAGTCCCAAGGGAAATGTTATACTATGTTAACATTTCCATAACCGAATAACTTGGATGCGCCTTTAAATTTCAATGGCAATTATTATAACATGGCAAATCTCAATAGGTAATAAAGTAATTTTCTACATTTAAGATGAATTTAGGTATGCGTTCAGGGTGGGTACCTATATCCATGTTACCCATCTTGTACCCGTGTTGAGAAATCTGAGAAAACCTAAACTCATACCCAAACCTAGTCAAATCAGAGAACCCCGTCAAATCGGTGGTGGGTTCGAGTGGGTAACCACAGGTACTGGTTTTGCTGTCATACCTAATAGAAAGTTTCATAATTGAGGGAGAGACGTTAATGTGTCAAGTGTACGTCAAAGTTCCATATTGAATGCAAGAGCGGATGTTGAGAAACATATAAGTGATATGACCTATATACCTAATTGCTTAAGGTTTACGGTGAAGATGTGGTGTCAAACTCACTTGTGTGGATTCTCCTAGTTTGATGTGATAATCAAATTCAATGTAGGATCCCCCCGAAAGTCACAATATTATGATGAACTTTTTTTTTTTTTTTAGTTTTTGGATGTCATTTGTTTAATTTTTTATGTTTTAATTTAGTTTTCGGATGCCATTCACTTTTCTATGAATTTGTTCATTCAGCCTCTATTATTTTAAATTCATTATTTTTTGTTTTGGTGGCAAATGATAGTGGAAATTTGCATATGTGTTTTGCTAAAATAATTACACAAAACTTTCAAACTCTTTCACCAAACTCATAAAATTACCGACAACTCACACTATTTCCTATACTCTCACAAACAAACGCACAATACCTTTTTTTCCCTTATCTTCTTTCATGTTCAAAGTCCCTTTTCATACATGTTATTTTTCTTCGAATATCCATTATTTTTTTTCTTGAAAGGAATGAACAAATATCTCCCTCCATGAAACACCACCAACCAACCTTTTTGAACATGTTGTGCCTCCGTTTGACCTTACTCGACTATATCACATAATTATGAATGCGGAGAGTTACATAGCTGATTAACAAATGTTAATGTATCAATTGTGAATTAAAGTTCTTAAAAAAAGTGTGAATTAAAGTTATATATTGGATGGAATAGTAGAATTTAAACAACATATAAGTGAGACGACCTATATAGCTAATGTCTAAGGCTTAGGATGAATCTGTGATATCAAACTCGATGCAAGATACACAAAAAGTTTCAAAATTATGATGAACTATTTTGTTAGTTTTTATATGTCATTTGTTTAATTTTTTTCATATTAAATTTAAGTTATTGGATGTCATTCGCTAATGCTATTTTTTTATTCAACCTCCATTATTTTAAGTTTATTGGTGGAATCTGACCATGGAAAATATAGATGTGTTTTGTTGAGTTGAAAAAATATATGCTTGTTTGAAATTTTAAAATGATGTGACTTTTTTAATTGATTCTAATTTTTGATAAAGTAATTATCTCAAAATCTTCAACTCCTTGATAAAAAACCTGCAAAATTATCATCAACTAATTTTATTCACTCTACTATCAAAATTAGAGCACACATTCCTTTTTTTTTCCTTATCATTTCTCTCATGTTAAAATTCATTTTTCATCGTCTTTCTTTTTTCTAATTTAATTTCTTTACTCTCATAAAAGAATGAAACATAAACCTACCTCCTTGAAACCACCACCAACCAACTTCTTTTACCATCTTGTGTCTCATCTTGACTTTATTTGGCAATGTCCCCAAATTAAGAAAAATGTGTTATATGTCATATGTGAGGTAAAGTTGTACATTGGACGCAATAGTATATGTCATTTGACTGGATGCTCTTAGCCTAACATGATGACCCACTCTAATGTACCTTGTGCCCCTCTCTCAAAGTCCTAATATTATGATGAACTATTTTTCTAGTGTTTGTGTGCCATTTTTTTAAATTTGTAATCTTATAATGTACTTTATGGATGTCCTTCTTTTTCATGCTATTTTTTTTTATTAAACGTCTTTTATTTCAAATTCCTACACATTTGGTCGTTGGTTGAATGTGACATTAGAAAAAGTACATATGTTATGATGAGTTGACAAAATAAATATTTATTAAACATTTTAAAATGATGTGGCGTTTTTAATTGAGTTTAATTTTATGGTAAAATAATTACCAAAATATCTGCAACTCATTATGTTATCTTTTGAGGTTTTGAGGGGGAGGAGAGAGCTTTGGAGAGTTTATTTTTCTTCATAATACAAAATTTTCATAAGCTTGGGTGACTAAAAAAATGTATTAGAGAAGGAATTTGGAGGATTTTAGGGGATTTCGGTAAATTTTCAAAATTCAGTCTTTGTTGTTATAATACATTTAAAATTTAAAATACATTAATCATAAGTATTAATTTATCATTTTCAGCAAAAACTCTCAAATTTCTGAAAAATTTCTCTCATTTTTCCCTCTATTCTCATCCCATCAAACTCATCCCTTCTCTTCCTCTTCAATCTTGCAAACAGAGACTTACACAAACACTTAAATTTACCAGCAACTCACTTTATTCTCTATACTCTCACGAACAAACCACACATTTTTTTTTATCATTTATATCATGTTAATTCATTTTTCGTCTTTCCCCCTTTTTTAATTTCCTTTCTCTTTTCATGAAAGAAGGGAACAAAAATATTCTTGTATTGACCATCATCAACCCACCTTTTTTAGCATATTGTATCTATGTCTGACTTTATCTGGATATGTCTATGTATTACTTATGCATAAAGTCTCACACTTAAGGGAGAGATGATGATTGTGTCATGTGTGAGTTAAAGTTTTCCAATTGATGTAAAATTAGATGTTGACCAACATATAATTGAGTGGACAAATAATGCCTTAAGATTTTAGTTGAATATATGATTCCAATCTCACTTTTGTTGTTCCTCCTAACCTAATTTAATGATCTAACCCATTGTACGCTAGAACATTATTATGAATTATTTCTTAGTTTTATTTCTTATCTGGTAAATTAATTATCAAGAATTTTTCAACTCTTTCAACAAACCCATAAAACTACTAGTAACTTTTGGAAAATGTGTTTGATCGAACAATCGCAATCAGCAAGAACGATTAAACCAATAATATTTTTCGCTAAAAAAATCAAGATGAGAGATTATTCGGGTATAACAAATAGGTCATCTGTCATGATTAGTTTGATATATAAATCCATTTTCTAGTTCATCGCAATTTCTCAACTCTAAGAGTTTAGTCTAGTAGTAAAAAGATAGACTTTGGATCTATACATAATGGGTTTTGAGCCCTGCTAGTACCCTTAGAGACAGGTAAAGGTAAATATCTTTGTGATTTTCTACCTTGTACAAAATCAACATTCTCTTAGCTTTATTTATTTTTTACCAAAAAGAAATTCATTGTGATTTTTTTTTATATTAAAGACACTAAATGACATACATTAATAATCATTATGGTCCAATAATCATTAAGAAACTATCCCATATATATTTTTTTGTCAAGTATCTCATATACATTTTTATTTATAAAATTAATCAAAAATGTATTAAATATATTTTTTTGGTATTAAAAGACCTTTATTGTAACAAAATGTATCAATGAGTGCTTACTGAGGTATTTATAGATCACACACCAAAGATGTCCTCACACTTACAATTGAATCCATGACCGGCCTTCTGGTTGAATCAATTCATTACCAACTGATTCAACTTTCATTGACAATGTTATTATTAGTAACAATAGCAAAAAGAGTGAATCAAAGAAATATTACCATACTTAAAAATAGAACAGGCTAGCACATATTAATAATATTAATAGAGGGAGGATATGTTGACTCCAAGAGTAAGTGTGTTAACTTACTCCAAATCATGACCTTTAATTTCAATATTAATTAATGGCTTAGATTAATTGATATGGTAGACTTTAATTTCATGATCTATTGGAGTGAACACACATCACCACAAAATAACAAAGAAATTAATGTCTTTTAATTGATTGATATTTTTTTGTTATTCTTCTTGCTTTTTTTTTCGCACGCTAAATTGAAGAAGGGTTAACGGCAAAACTTAAAAACTCTTTCATGGGCAAACAAAAACTAATTAAATGGAGATGATTATTTTAATTTGTCATTATTTATATAAAAAAAATAAACCAATTTATTTATTTTTTATGCAATTATCGTAAATGAACTGAATATAAGACAAGACTAGTGTTATTTTCTCTATCGTGTTTTTTTTTTCGTGACAAATTTGTAAAAAAAAAGTGTGTTTACAAAAAATATAAGAAAGGACCACGATTATAACGAAGAAACCAAATAAAATATATCTTATAAAAAATAAGTAAAGTGGGAAGAATAAATATGCAATTCTTTAAATTTTACAATTGTTTTCTTTTAAAAAAAATATGCAATTTTTTTAGCGTAAAAAAAAGTAAAGGGAGAAGAATGAAAAAAATCATGGTCAAAATGTTACTATTTTACTATCATATTAATATCATTAAATTCTACTTCAAAATGTTTCATTATTACTATTTCTATAATTATTTGATTTTCTCATGTTCTTGAGTAATTTATAAAAATGTTAGTGATTTATTATTTAAACAATTTTATTATTTTTTTTTACACTGTGAGAGAACGTCCTTCCTTCATTAAGTTAATGACATTCAAATCTTCATTAGTTCATTCTGATTTCGTGATTGGGTTTGTTGTTGTTAAGCATTTATAAAACATAAAATTATAGTAATGGACATGCATATTTCGAAAACATGTGACATTTATTAAGCATTTATGTGATTTATACACATAAAATTATAGTAATGGAGCTCTCTTTTTCTTTTAAGAAATAGAATGGAGGGGACCTCAACTTGATGGTATAATAAGTTGATATAGAGAACAAAATTGTTGAAATATATAGACTTAATTGAGTGGAAGTTGTCAAAATATAGATACCAACTTGATAATTTAACATTCTGAGAAACTTTTTGAAATGTTCATAATCTCAGTGACATGTTGATAAGTCATATTTGTGTCCATGTAATTCTTTATTTTTTTTATACGAATTGAGATTTTTCATGTAATTCTTGCAATTCAGCATAATATATAAATATTATAGTAATGTAAATTACATGATGTAATGAACTTACATCATGTAATTTACATTTAATTTGAGTAAGTTACAAATTATTCTCTTCCATTTAACTTGAGTAATAAAAAAATTATTCTCTTGTTTATTACTCAAATTAAATGAAAGGGAATAATTTGAAATTGATCATGAAAGATGACATATTTGGCCTCACTCAATTTCAAATTAAAAATTTCTGGTTGATACTCCTTGCATCAATCATTTTCCAAAAAAATAATATTATGAGGCATATATGATAAGAATGTGTGGATGGCATAGCATATGAAAATGATGTAAGAGAAAACAACTATATATAGAGAAAAAGAAACTATCAAATTACATTCGAACCCCTAACTCTAATACATAGCTATATATTAACAAACTATATTGATATGATGATGAAAAAATTACACATGTTAGAATTGGATTGGCTTACAAATCAAATTATGATGCATGTTATAATCTGATTGGTTGTCCCTAAAAAAAAAATCTGATTGGTTTACAATTTAAAAAGTGACTCATGATATATTTTTATTGCTTGTACTTAACTAATAAAATAAAATCTCATGATTGATGCAAAATATTGATGACATATAATTAACATGATTACTTGATATGTTGGAATAATTTATTTCATTTTAATATTAGTTGATTATATGTTTTTTTTCTTTCCGATAAACCAGGAGAAATGGCAGGCATCAAGGAGAATTAACGACATTTCAACTAGGTTGGTACCCCGATGAACTCCAATCCTATACCGCCAATCTCAAATTTTATTAAAAAAAGGGGGAAAATTACAAGAGGGGTCATTAGGCCAAAACAGCCACCTACGAATATCTAAACCAAGGTAAACCACAACAGTCCATATAAAAATCTTGCTGAAAAACAGTTGGTAAAACTGACAGCCACACTTCCCCAACTATCGAGTGACCCATGTTTGCTAAACTGTCAGCACACTTGTTGCTTTTCCGGAAGATGTGAGAAGAGATAACCTGAATATTAAGAGCACGTGCATTGTGCCACCAGTTCCGAAGAAGAATAGGCACCAGCGACACATTCTTGAAAACATGAAGCGCACTGGAATAATCACTTTCCAACCAAAACTAAGGACCTTGGAAACACCCTTGTAGATTTGTAAGACCAGCCCACAGTTGTCGACGATTTAAATAAGATGTATTAGCATAAACTGTCGCAATATAAACTGGAATAAAGGTACTTCCGCAGATTTTTGATCACACTCTTTTTCTCTGCGCCAAAGTTCCAAATCTTGCTGAATTCTAGCGCTACAATGAATACCAGTAACAACAACATTTTGCAATATACCATCCTGAGAGCTGATCACGTTGTCATTGTTACAAACAAGAGACCCATCAGTAATCTCAATTGTATCTAAAGGAGGATCAATGGGACGGGCAACATCACCTTCAACAACATCCTCCGAATGATCTTGAAATTCAGCAGACACCACATGCATGTCCTCATGCTCAACAAGGGAAGGTCGAGTAACACTCTCACGAGCACCCTTGGGACTCTTCACCAGCTCCCGTGGGCTCATATGATCATGTTCCACACCATCCTAAAGCGGTTCAGATACATCATCGACCGTGGGGTTCTCGAACACCACCCGCAATGTCTGATTTGTCTTTATCACTTCGCAGGTCGTATATCCTCACGCCCCAGAGGGGATGAATGAGTAGCACGCTCATTAGAACTCTTGGGACTCTCCAACAGCTCATGCTGGTTCACATGATTGTGTTCCACACCATCCAGAAGTGATTCAGTAACTTCAGTCACCGTGGGGTTCTCCAACACCTCCCGCGATGTCTGATGCGACCTCACCACTTCTACGGGTTGCACGTCATCGTGCGCTACAGGGGTATTGGACATAGTATGTGGCAACTCTCCATATACGATCCTTGATAAAAGAAAAAATGGACCTCTTATCTCTACCAATCATCGAAGGGTTTGTTACATCTAGCACTGGCATAGTATGTGGCAACTCTCTAGGAGCAATTGTATCAAACTCATTGTGTAACGGAAAGCTTAAAGTATTGGACATATCCATATGAGAATTATTAGCCACGGTAGATGTAACAACCGGCCCCAACTGTGGATTGAGAGTCAAATTAGGGGAAGGAAATGAAGCAGGTAAGTCTAGTGAAGCTGAGACCAATGATGTAGGTGTAGGTGTAGAAGTCGCAGAGACCGGAACCCTCTGAGTGGTAGTAACAGTCGAAACAACCGGAACCCATGTACTACCATTGGCCGATGTTGAAGCACCCACATGATTGTTGTTGTTGTTATGCCGAGTATGTTTAGGGGCTGCCTCGGCAAGAACAATCTGTTTCCCTCGATCATTCTTGTCCTTCGGTGGTTGCAGATGTAACCAATGACATGAGGAGACGTTGTGTCCAATAGAATAATAGTAATGACAAAATAGAGGTCTCCTCTCATATTGAACCTCAACTTTGAAAGTGAATCCCTCTCTTTCGACAAGAATTTCATCATAAACTCTCTTTGAAAGATCAATGTCGACAAGAATTCTAGCATAATGCCCAAAAGTATGGTTTCTAGTTGGTCCATCTATATCAATTGGGGTACCAACCGCACTTGCGATTTCCTTCAACGTTCTGTCTCGCCAATACTCTTGCGGTAACTCCACCAATCGTATCCAAAGTGATACATGTGTTTGCTTCTGTGTCAGATAGTTGAAGTCTTTAGTCCACTGTGATAAACGTAACAAACCAGGCTTGAGGTTAACGGTGCCTACTGCCCATATTTTTCTTAAATCATCCGCCGAGTTATTACTTAGATCACGTGCCGAGTACGGTTTATCTCCTTTGTTAAGGGTTAAACGAGCCCTTAAAGCATTCTTGCAATCTTCTACTCCCTTACGGTACTCCTCCTAACAAATTTTGATGCTCAATGCATCGCCTTTAATGCACGAAGAGGGTAAGGGTCTGTTACACCCGCTAGAGCTGCTGCGAAAGACTCAGGTGCTGTTGAAACAGTTTGGACCGTTGCTGCAGATTGCACCATGGCTGAAACGGATGGTGCAGCTTCGGACACACACGGCCAGGGGCACATGTATGCCATCAGTGGTCCTCGCAATTCACCAGACTGGTTCTAGTATTGATGCACACGTGAATCAACCTTCGTAATGCACAGGGCATTCGCGCGGTTGCGCGACTTCAAATTTAAGAACCAGTAAGTGAAATGGCAGAAAAAAATAACGGAAACGAAGCAGGGAAACGATTGCACTGTAAACAGAAAACAGAAATTACAGAACCAAAAAGTTTCTAATTATGTGAATCACGTGAGCCAATCTTTGCAACACCCTTAAGTGTCATCGCGATTGCGTGTTCACAAGATGAAGAAACTCAATGGCAGTAATCAAGGAAAGCTGCACCGTGCCGGAATCGAAATCGCTGCTGTCAGAACCCTATCGCCGCCCAAAACCCCAAAAATACTACTTCAGTGCGCGGCCGATTTCTCTCAACTCAGACCTTGTTTCGACGATCCGAACGGTGAAAAGTTAGACCCAAGTGTTGTGAACCTGCTGTCCAAAAATCAGCCTGATCCAACCGTTAACGAATGAGAAATCGCTGTTTTACTGAGGCAGACTTCGGAAAAACGGGAACTGCTGTTCACAATCACCCAATACAAGTTTATTCCTTTTGTTCCCTTTTACCCGGTTGGTTATATGCAGTCCTTATGGATTAATAACATTTGTGTATATTATTCAATTATATTAAATGTAGTATTGTATATAAGTATTGTATATTATTCAAAAGAATAGAATAGAATATTCAAAACTTTTTTTTAGCATATTACATTTTGTCATGTAAATCAAAAAAACATTAAATGTACCTTAGAATTTCAGCATATTATATTTTGTTGTGTAAATAAAAATAAAATATATAAATGCACCTTAGAATTTTAGCATGACACGTGTAATATCAAAAAAAAATTAAGGCAAATGTTTATAATAGAGATAGAGATATCCCTGAAGTATTTGTTGAGGGGAAAAAAGTAATTTTTTTTATTAAAAATAGTATTTTATACACTTTTTTTGAAAGATTATTTTTTACGCTTTTAAGATGTTGACTACGCCGCGGCGCACCAGTGGTGTCCCATCTGTTGTTTGCAGACGATTGTTTCTTGTTTTGCAGGGCCAATGTGGTGGAAGCACAACGTTTACTCACTATTCTTAAAACTTATGAGGCATCATCTGGACAAGAAATTAATTTATCAAAGTCTGAGGTGTTTTTCAGTCGCAATATGAGTGGGGCGGCGCATGAGGATTTGTCACGCATTATTGGTGTCCAAATGTAATGGGTACCGGAAAGTATTTGGGATTACCTTCGATGATTGGTAGAGATAAGAGGTCCATTTTTTCTTTTATCAAGGATCGTATATGGAGACGAATAAATGCGTGGAGGGGACGAGCATTATCGAAGGCGGGTAAGGAAGTTATGATCAAATCTGTGTTACGATCTATTCCTTCATACATAATGAGTATCTACCTTCTGCCAAATTCAATTATAGATGATATAGAGAAGATGATCAATGCATTATGGTGGGGAGGACGAAGTAATAACCGAGGGATTAAATGGATGGCATGGGAACGAGTGGCATGCCCCAGAGAGTTTGGTGGAATGGGGTTTCAGAATTTCAAAGTTTTTAATCTCGCTATGGTAGCTAAGCAAGGATGGAGCTTTCTGTCTAAACCTGAATCTTTGGTTGCTAGAGTTTTTAAATCGAGGTACTTTCCCCGGTCTTCCTTTTTGGGGGCTAAACTCGGTAATAACCCGAGCTTTGCTTGGCGGAGTATTTGGAATTCACGTAAGTTATTTTTATATGGTTGTAGGTGGACAATTGGGCATGGGCAGGAGGTCATCGTTATGAATGATCCATGGGTTCGAGGTGTTCATGGTAGCTGGGTTCAATCCCCACAAAGGTAGAATGTACATAATTTGTGTGTGTCTGATTTGATAGCTGATGAGGAACGAGTTTGGGACATTGATAAGATTGAATCTTTGTTTTCAGATGATATGGTGCAAGCTATTCTTGACACACCACTGCTTATAGAAATTTAGAATGATAGAATAGCGTGGATGCTAGAACGTAACGGGAGCTATACTGTTAAGACTGGTTATAAACTGGCTATGATGGAGTTGTTACACACTGATCGGTTCCATGTTGTAGGAGAGTGGCATAAAATTTGGATGGTGAATTCCCCTCATAAAGCACGTAATTTATTATGGAGGATTAGCAGGGGGTGTATTCCGACGCGCCTTCGACTACAATCACGACATGTGCAATGTGAGGTAATATGTCCATGGTGTGATACGACTGTTGAGGATGATTGACATGCTTTTGTGGGTTGTACGGTAGCGCGTGAGAGTTGGTATTGGGCAGGACTATCGACTGTGCTGCAAACGCGAGTTGGAACTAAGAGTTGTTCGACAGATTTTGTTTTTGACATATGCTGTTCAGAAAGCCGAGATATTGCTGGTTGGGTAGCTTTGCTGCTTTGGCAAATTTGGGCTGCACACAATGATGTCATTTGGAATGATGCTCATCATACTTCAACAAGCATTGGAAGGACAACACTAGATGCATGGCAACAATGGCAAGAGATTCATAAATAGCCCTCACCACCGGTTTTGCAACAAGTGCATAATAGAGTGCAAGGCAATAACTCAGTTTGGGAGAAACCGCGCGAGGCGTGGTCGAAGTGCAATGTGGATGCTGCGTTCCATGTCGGTAACCATCTTACATCTTTTGCGTGTTGTGTTAGAGACTCCCATGGGAAATTTATTCGGGCTCAAACAAAATGGCAACGGGCAAATATGACAGTGTTGGAGGGGGAGACAATAGCTTTACTCGATGTCATTCACTTTGCTGATGTGAACAGATGGGACCGGGTTGTCTTCGAGTCTAACTTAGCTACTCTAGTGCAAGCTCTATCATCTCCGAGCCATGGTGATTCGGAATTCTATGCTACTGTTTCTAGTATTATTTATCAGTTATCTTTACATTCCAACTCCGAGGTGAAGTTTGTTAGGAGACAAGCGAACATGGTTGCTCACACTTTAGTTAGGGCGGCCTGTTCTCGGGCTAGTCACCGTATTTTTTAATTCTTATCCTTCTTGTATTGAACATTGGTTGATTAATGATAATAGTTAAATTTGCTTTGGTAAAAAAAAAGAAGATGTTGACTATGCATATTTCAATATATTTTTACTATATTCGATTCGTTAACAAGTGTCTCTGACTTGTTAGATATTTTTTTTAATATGATTTTAGTCCCTTTAATTATAGCATTTTTTTATTTAGCTTTGGTCCTTGCAAATTCAAGACTATTGTTTTTAGTCCCTAATCCCATACATGACCCAAGAAGAAAATTTGTTTAAGACTATAATTAGAATAAAAAAAAAAACTAACCCAAAATTCTCTAAAAAACTCTTATATATTCTCAATATATCAATGAAAATTTGTTTGTTACTAATCAAAATATAAATAATTTTAAAATTCAATAATGAAAATGACGACTCAAAAACAATTATGCCTAAAAAAAAAATTTAAAAAAGAGTAAATAGACAATTACCTCAAAATTGTAAGTTTCGTCAATTACCCTTCAGACGTTAACAATTCAACTACCCTGCTGAAATCGCACAACGTTAATAAATTTACTTCATCCGTCAAATTCTTCTGTTAGTCAACATCACGTTTTACAAATACCCCCTAAAGTTTTGCACTTATGTGCAAAATGCCCCCCAAACTTGAAAATTTATATATTTTTTTCTTATACTTGACTCAAAAGATATTAAATGCAAACAATTAACATAGTGATTGATATCCTTATAAAAAATCTATAATTATAATATTTTTCAGCTTAGCTACATATTTAAATTGATATACTTTGTTTTATAAATAGATTAGATGTCATTTTTTACACATAAGTTCGGGGGCATTTGTAAAACGTGATGTTGACTAACAAAAGAACTTCGGATTAACATTGTGAAACTTTCAATTTCAAGGTACAATTTCAGGGTAATCGCCCATTTACTATTTTAAAAAAATTAGCTTAACTAACGATAATAGGGTCATTCAATAAAAGTAGCAAAGATGCGAATAAGATGTTTGAAACGCGAAGAAGTTTCAATCCTCCTAATTAATTGGCGGCAAAGGCACAGGATGATTCGAAGCTTCAGTCATCATCCACATCCTCATCGTGTTTCTGATTCTGATGCAGCGGCAGCACAGCTTGCCCGTTACCATATGTCACGTAATGAAATCCAACTCGCCCGTCACGTGTTCGACCAAATTCCAAAGCCAAGTGTTGTTTTGTGGAACATGATGATCCGAGCTTATGCTTGGTCTGGCCCATTTCAACAATCCATTCATTTGTACCTTCACATGTTACAGCTAGGCGTCACACCCACCAACTTCACCTTCCCTTTTCTTCTCAAAGCCTGCTCCTCTCTACAAGCATCACAACTTGGAAGACTTATACATACCCATGCCCACATACTTGGTCTCTCAATGGACCTCTACGTTTCCACCGCCCTGCTCCACATGTATGCTAAGTGTGGCCATTTGTTTCAAGCACAAACACTATTTAATACTATCTCCCACCAAGATAGGGATATTGTCGCATGGAATGCCATGATTGCTGCCTTTTCATTCCATGCACTTCACGCTCAAACAATCCACTCTGTTGCCCAAATGCAGCAAGCAGGCGTTACTCCTAATTCTTCAACTCTTGTATCTATTCTACCCACAATTGGACAAGCTAATGCACTGCACCAAGGGAAGGCTATTCATGCATACTATATCAGGAACTTCTTTTGTGACAATGTCGTTCTTCAAACTGCACTTTTGGACATGTATGCTAAGTGCCATCTCTTATCTTATGCCAGAAAAATCTTCAATACTGTCAATAAAAAAAATGATGTATGCTGGAGCGCTATGATTGGAGGTTATGTCCTTCACGATTCCATTTCAGATGCATTGGCCCTTTATGATGACATGTTATGTATATACGGCTTGAATCCCACACCAGCCACTCTTTCAACCATGCTTCGAGCTTGTGCGCAGCTCACTGATCTGAAAAGGGGAAAAAAATTGCATTGTCACATGATTAAGTCGGGGATGGACCTAGATACAACAGTAGGAAACTCACTGATATCAATGTATGCCAAGTGTGGCATTATGGACAATGCAGTGGGGTTTCTTGATGAAATGATTGCAAAAGACACAGTTTCTTATAGTGCTATTATTTCAGGATGCGTGCAAAATGGCTATGCAGAGAAAGCTTTACTTATTTTTCGCCAGATGCAGTCATCCGGGATTGCACCCCATTTGGAAACCATGATAGCCTTACTTCCAGCTTGTTCACATTTGGCCGCTTTACAACATGGGACATGCTGCCATGGGTACACAGTTGTTCGTGGCTTCACCAATGACACCTCCATTTGCAACGCCATTATTGACATGTACTCAAAGTGTGGAAAGATTGCTATCAGTAGGGAGATTTTTGATAGGATGCAGAACAGGGACATTATTTCGTGGAATACAATGATAATTGGTTATGGCATTCATGGCCTATGTGTAGAAGCACTTTCACTATTCCAAGAATTACAGGCGTCAGGCTCGAAACCTGATGATGTGACCCTTATTGCTGTTTTATCTGCATGTAGTCATTCAGGACTTGTCACGGAAGGGAAATATTGGTTCAGTTCCATGAGTCAAAATTTCAACATCAAACCAAGGATGGCACATTATATATGCATGGTTGACCTTCTGGCCCGAGCAGGAAATTTGGATGAAGCATACACCTTCATTCAAAGGATGCCCTTTGTGCCTGATGTTCGTATATGGGGCGCATTGCTTGCTGCATGTAGGACCCACAAAAATATTGAAATGGGTGAACAAGTGTCAAAGAAGATCCAGCTGCTGGGACCTGAAGGTACTGGAAATTTTGTTCTTATGTCAAACATATACAGTTCTGTAGGAAGATGGGATGATGCAGCATATATTAGAAGCATACAAAGGCATCACGGTTACAAGAAAAGCCCAGGATGCAGTTGGGTTGAGATCTCTGGGGTAATCCATGTATTTATCGGGGGCCATCAATCTCATCCACAATCAGCACCCATAAATAAAAAGTTACAGGAACTGCTGGTGCAGATGAAAAAATTGGGATATCGTGTAGATTCTAGTTTTGTTCTTCATGATGTTGAAGAAGAGGAGAAGGAGCAGATTCTCCTTTATCATAGTGAAAAAGTAGCCATTGCATTTGGAATTCTAAATACTAGTCCCAGCAGCCACATTCTAGTTACGAAAAATTTGCGGATTTGTGTGGACTGTCACTCTGCAATAAAATTCATTACTCTCTTAACAGAAAGGGAGATAACAGTAAGAGATGCAAGTCGGTTTCATCATTTTAAGGACGGAATCTGCAATTGTCAGGATTTTTGGTAAGAAAAAGGCAAAGGTGGATTTGTGGCTCCGGTTATAATCACCCACTGGCAAGTATCCACCCTCTTGAACCACTTTCACTTAACCAGGTAATGTCCTTTTGCCCTTTTATTACTTTGATTTATATTTATTTTCTATTAAATTGATCCAGACAACTGAAAAAAATATTATGCTTATATCTCAATCGAAGCATGGAAGGTCTGGGTGATTAGGGAAATATATTGCTTAGGCACCCATGGGCAAAATAAGATTTTCATATTTAGGAGAAAAGCATATTCTTAAATTCAAGGGAGGAAGAGAGCGCATTTGTTTCTGCACCAAAACAACATTTATTTGCTTATAACTTGAGCTTGAACCCGTGTGATGCTCGTATATATGTTGGGTATATTTTTTTTTTGAGAGAATATGTTGGGTATAATATCTTTTTATAATATATAAATTTTAAAGATACAAAAATTAAAAGAGAAACAGTCAATTATTTTTGCTACAATTTAGAGAAGAAAAAAAAAACACTAAGATAAAAATTTTCATAGATTAATTGAGAATGTTAATTTTAAGTTTTTTTCGATAGATGAACTTAAAATGTTCAACCTTAACTTATATGGATTTGAACAGTTTTCTAAAGGCCTTTGTAGCCTTTTATTTGGACATCAAAGCAAGATGCGGAACCAACTACAATAGAAAAGTGTATTGTTTGCAATATATTAAGCAATTCATTCAAGACATCAAAGAATAAATGTTATTATCATAGCTGAAATTCCCATAAGTTTGCTTGAAGATTTAAACGGTTTTATAGTAGGCGATGTAATGTGATACGATATGAAAAGACAATGGGAGAATGACAACACAAACTTTTCTTTTGGTTGGGAGAATGAATAATTGATTTGTGTGGTAGAGGGGCTAGGATAATGACTTTGAAAATTAAGTGATTTTATAAGCTGTGATATGAAAAGAAAATGGAAGAATGACAAAACAAATTTTTTATTGGGAGAATGAATTGTTAAATTGTGTGGTAGAGGTTCAAAAAATTACAAATTTATCCTTATGTATTTTGGTGGGAAAATTGACTTGAGCAGTAAGGCTACAATCCACCCCGAGCTTTGTCAATAGACGGGAAATAAGTAGGGTAGAATCGGCAAGACTTAAAGTGATTTTAGTAAGTCATCGATTTCGGGGGGGGGG
>Ga0315915_1004536_pt1 | contig 17490 bp, 9 predicted proteins | sample MpolbnodulesMG_FD_207738 | JGI IMG/M metagenome (GOLD analysis project Ga0315915, IMG submission 207738) | Medicago polymorpha root nodule microbial communities from Los Angeles, California, United States - branched nodules | ecosystem: Host-associated > Plants > Roots > Nodule | place: USA...
TATTATATACCACATACATCATTTATTGAATGAACTTAAAAAGTGAAAAGTTTCTTACATTTGAGACCGGAGGGAGTACCTAACAAAGTGAGATCATCATGTGATTTGATTGGATGCATGTGTAAGAAAAAGCTTTAGACTTTCAGTGCATAGAAGTTAATCTTAACTTGTTACATATCTGTTCATCAATGTTTGGTGAAAACGAAATTCCATGAAATTTGTTGCTTTTCCGTAGCATAGGCCCTTACAATACATATAAAATTCTTGTGCCAATCAGTTTCTTCCTGTTTTCAGGCAGCACCGTTTATTCTTCCATGCAAGATGAAGAAGTATCTAATATTTCCCAGATAAACGAATCTGATTCACTTGAAAATGAAGTGACGTGGTCAGAGCAAAGCTCTTCCATATCTATGGGGCAATATGTGGCTGTCACACAAATATGTGGAACGCCAAACATGGTAGATTTCAAAACATCAAGCGACATGGAACTTGAATATGTACAGAAAATACTTGGCAATGCAGAGTTTATGGCAGAAGAATTTGTCACGGGTCAAACTAATTCAGTCATAATGCCAAATCTCTTTGATCTGTTGGAGAACCATCAGAGTACATCAGGTACATCATATTGTGGAGAAGATCACTCTAAGCTTGAAAGGAAGGTTTTATTTGACTATGTGAGTGAGTGCCTAGAGTTGAGATGTGAAAAAGCTTTTGCTGGAAGTTGTAAATCATGGCCTAGATGGGTGACATCAATTCAAAGGAAGGACTTTTTGGCAGAAGAGTTGTACAGGGAGATGATGAGTTTTAGAAACTTGGAAGATGTAATGGTGGATGAGCTTGTCTGCAATGACATGAGCACTGGATATGGGAAATGGCTTGACTTTGACATTGAAGCATTTGAAGAGGGGTCAGATGTTGAAGGGGACATTCTAGATTGTTTGATTGATGAGATGGTTTCTGATTTGTTGCTTGTTTAACTAACCCCTTGGTAGCTTCCATTTTTCTTACAATATGTAGTGTTTATGAAGTAAAATTGTTAATACCATTGATTAAAATTCTGACAAAGAAACACTGAAGTGGAACATAATCTACTCTAGTCCCTCATGTTTTTCCATTGGGTAGTACTACAATATTATTACCACTTACTGGGATTATATAATACTGATAAAGAGCTTAGTTGTATGGTAACCGGTAACCATTGGCAAATTAATAAGATGGAAGTTACTAATAAAGTTCCCTCCCTGTACAATTGTACTGTTTCCTCTGAAGAAGTATTGTTTTCAATTAGAATAACTACAAAAGCATTTAATATCAATTTGTTTTGACCTAGGAAGTTTAAAATATCTCATGACAAGGAACCAAAGATAAGTGAGTTTTAGTAGTATATATATTAAGCTCTAATGGCAATTGGGGAATTGATTCACTCAAGTATATTCTCCCGCGTTCTTTCATATTTTTCAACCTCAACCCATAACGTCCTTTATTTCATTTTGAACTCTATTTCTTGTCCATTTTAGTGAAGGTAAAGATTTAAAAAGCTCAATAAGAGGATAAGTCCTGTTTATGACTTGTTTGAATTGACTTATTCAACTCATTGTGAGACTGTTTGAAAGTTATGAAAACTTCGAAATAACTTTTAGTTTACCTAAATATGATTAGATGAGACATATCTCTTCTAGTTTAACTAAATTTTTAGGTTTGAGTCTCACAACACTTGCAATATTAGTCTTTATAGTTGCATACACAGGCTATTGGATTAACACCAACAAAAAATATTTGTGTATCCTATAGGCTATAAACATTTAATTAAACTGTTTATTGAAACATTGCGCTAATAACCTAGAGAGTGAGGTCAATTGGAAATGACAAAGTGAGTAGACCAAATGGATGGTTAGCACATGGTTCCTCACCTCTCGTGTGAGAGAGATATGGTCTTCTACACTTTGATGTTTGTGTTGGATGGGAATCCACGTTGTATTATGTATCGCTATGTGTCTTAATGTTTCATCCACAGGTTTTTTTATTAACATGATCCACAATGTTAATGAGTCTCATATGCGATAATTATGTGCAACAGATTTTTACAACAAACCATGTGGTTTCTAACATTATTTCCTTGTTTTACCTCTTGCGCCCTTCCCTACATGTATCTTAGTCTTAATCACATCATTTTTGCTTACTTGTCTATTCGTCTTTTTTCTAGTGTACTTTCGTTTTCTTCTCTCAATGATCACAGCTAAATACATGATGAAGACTAATGTTAAACTGCCTTGAACAAGTAGGAGTCTCCAAAGTTGGATAATAGACAAAAAGTTGTGATTGGCCACCATATTTTAGTATCCAATTTTAAAAAAGTTATGCGGACGATAGTTATGCAGACAAAAAGTTGTGAGGTACTTTTAGTTTGATGTATCAGTGAATGATTGCTAGGTGCCTAAAGAATAATTCTCAAGGTTTTTTCTGCTTATTTTTCTTCACAATTACAGTATACTATACAGTAAAGTTCAATATTTTTCTTCAATGGATTTATACTAAGTTTATGTTTGAAATCATTGTGAAGTTTGACAAAATTATAGTGTTTTAGGGTGTTAACCCTCCAGTTTATAGGGAATGGGCTCAAGTGATACTGAGTTTCGAGGTAAGTAAAGTTTGACAAAAAATTATTTCATCTAAAAATGAATTTAGGTTTTCCAAAACAATTCGTTCATAAATGATTAACCATTTGAGTCCGAATGATATCATAATTTTGTTGAAGTTCTAAAGTGTAGCTTTTGCTAAAATCACGCGACTCATAAGATTCTCTCAACCACACCATAATTCTAAACAAGCAGTAAAATGTACAATTTGCGTTGAATTCAACTTAAAGGAACCCTATTCTGTATTTGCTCTAGGTGTGACATTTAATATTTTGTAAAGAATATTTTTACTTTGGAATACCATAACAAATCACGAACCACAAAACTAAAACATCATCATAATAATTAATTTTCAAACAAAGCTGCAGGGTTTTGCTTAGTCACAAGGTCAAGCCTCCACACATCTTTTTAGGAAGAGATTAACGTGCATCCTTTATCATTTATTTGTGCTTCTTGAGTCTAATTTTTTTTCTTAATAATCTTTGGTTGGGACATTATCCCTCCATACATAAATTTTAATTACTGAGATTTCTTAATACAGAAGTGACATTAACATAGTATTACTTTTTGTACACGGGGAATTATAATTGTAGGCAACTACAATAATCACCAAATTAAACAAGAGAGAAAGTCATTCTAAAAGTAAATTCATAATATGATTTCTGAAATAAAAGTCTATCATCTGCTTTAATTTATACAGTTTGGTTCGAACAATGAAAAATGCAGGTAAAAGACTACATATTTAGAGGGCATGGTCATAAATCAAACAAAGATAGATAAAATGTTCTTCTTGAGGGTGAATTCATCTGCCTTTGCTGCACTTACTGACTGCATCAAAATATTCAAATATGTTCAGACAAGCTGTCCAAATTAACGTACAGAATAAAAGCTTTTAATAAATATCTATATCAAGGATTATGCCACAAACTCATTATCATAAGATTTAACCTGTAATTTTAAGTTTTGGAATAATTATCATTAATAAATTACCTTCCGAAGCATTCCCTCAAGACGTTGAATCTCATTCTTCGCATAATCTGCACCATTTTCCATACTTCTCTTAGCAAGTTTTAAGTAGAGGTTGCCATATCTGAAATACAACAAAAACCAACATCAAATAATATCAAACAACTTAACTAGGGCCTCACAAAAATACCAATTCAAATTATAAAACTCAAGCAAACCAGAACAAAACAAGAAATGTGATATCATTCAAACCTTGCAGTAGAACCCTTAAGCGTATTAACTTTCTCTATAAGTCTGGAAAAGACAACCTTCTTCTCATCGTCGTTGGCACTCACAAACTCCTTCACCAAGCCATCTAGAGAGGCTACTATACCAGCCTACAGCATGAATAATTGGTTCACTCAGCTATCAAGATTCAAGTATATTATTCTAGTCTCTTATGATGCTAAGCATATATTTTAAACTAACTTTAGAAGTGAGTTGACCCTGTTCATCACGGTTGGTGCCACATCTCGCATTAATGAAAACTACAAAATCGTCCAAATCACGACCACCAACATAATCTTCACCGGTTTTATTGTTCTTTGGGAAAAACTTGAACGTGGGATAGGAATGAACATCATATCTGTATTAGCAAATAAACCAAATTAGGTACATGCATTTGTTAAATATGATTTTAACCTAGTTTAATAAAACAAATGAAATTATGTTACTGCACTCACTTCTCAGCTAAATCCTTGTACTCGTCAGCATCAAGATTCGCTATAACTACATCTTCCTCTAGCCTAAATGCCGCAGCAACCTTCTCATAAGTCTAAAGAAATTTGTAAAAACAGTATGAGGATCAGCCTTGATATAGTCATAATCAGGAGAAACTCATCAAACTATGATAGAAGTAGTCTTAGATATGAGAACATCCTTACATAAGCAAGGGCCTTGCAATGACCACACCTAAAATAATAGCAGTGACTTTGTTAAGACTTTGAATATGAAAAAAGTATATTATCATATCATAAAGTTAGGGCAGATCATGATTATATGTATTTACCATGGTGCATAGAACTCCACCAGGACATCTTTTGTTTCATCTAAGACAACCTTATCAAAGTTATCAGGGGAGAGAACTACTACACTGGGCGGAAGAGAAGGTATCTTCACATTGGTACCTACATTAATATTACATTTATACTAATGATAAACATATCAAACACCATATACTAAAACAATGCCAACAAAATAATGTTTAAAACACATTCAAAATGCTATATAGAACATAATAGATGAGTAACTACCAATCAGTAAGACATGAATAAAATTGAAAAACAACATAGGATGGTTAGGTTATACTGCCGAGTATTCATAACATTGGCTCAAAAGTCATTGAAACTTTTGGATAAAAAACTCAAGCTCAATCATTCAGAAAAGTGTGAATGCAAGTAATTTGTAAAAATAGTTTTGAAAGGATGAATTAGCTCCCTTGCCTATGCAGAACAACAAAGGGAAAAAAAAATCTAATGTCAAGAGTCTTGAAAAAGCATTTAAAAGTCCTACATTGCAGACATACTATACTAAGATTGTTAATACTCTACAAAAATCCTAATAAAATGAATAGTAAGTAATAACATTGCCAAAATTAGTACTCTAAGATTATAATACAAATCAACAATTCCTTTTATAATACACATCTTGACATCATGCGCAATAAGAGGATGAATAAATAGAAAGCTAACAACAGCATAACTCAATAAGTAGAAAAGGAACAATTCACATAAATACCTCCTTCAATATTTACGAAAGCAGCAAGGGCCTCAGCGGTACGTGCGCCTTCAAACCTAAATAACACATTCTTTGTTCATAGTTATAGCGGTTGACATTACAATACCAACAAGTAAAGAGCATGAAAATCTCTCAACTTTTCTATGGTAAAAAGAGATGTTTGAAAGGAAAGGAAATGGACAAAGTGCTCACTTTTTTGGACTTAGTGATCCCTTCGGAAACCACTGAATTGTAGGGTAACCAGAAACTCCATACTTAGCGCAAACGCTTTTATGTTCATCACAATCAACCTATAGACATCAATAAATATTGGTCAAGGATGGTTAGAATATAAACTAGCAATTGTATCTCATTTTAAGATAAAAGATGAAGAATAATTAGATACATTTGGTAACTAACCTTTCCAATCAAAATGGTATTAGTTTTTCTAAAACTTGTTGCCAATTTTTCATACTCCGGGGCAAGCTTTTTACAATGTCCACACCTGACATTACAAACATAATTCACATTGAGTTGGCATCACACGACTAACAACACTTACTCTAACGTTCTATTTTTAACACAATTCATGTTGTTTCCACGAAGACCACGTAAAATGTGCGAGACCCATATGAATTTAATCTAATTATTGAATGAAATTCATATTGGTCTCGTCACTTTATACTTAAGTTCCATATTACGCGTGTGAGACTCGTACAAATTTAATCTAATAGAAGAGTGGATGTTGATTTGATTGGGATCAAATGATAAGCAATAAATTCATTTTGTGTGAGGCTTGAAATAATGAAAACTGTGTAATGAGATGAGAGAACAAGAATGATTGTTTTACCAAGGAGCATAAAACTCGACAAGAGCACCACGATCCTTGCCAACCTCTTTTTCAAAGGTGTCTTTTGTGAGTACAACGACATCATTGGCTGAAGCAATTGAGATCAGAAATACAAATGTCATAACTCCAACACCTAACATCATTAACTTTCCCATTCTTGATCTCCACATTGTTCTTTTGGATTAACTTTGTTTTCTCTCCGATTTTTTCAAATCAAAATGAAAAATAAAATAAAAAATGTAGGTGTATTACTACAACGTGTTTTCTTCCTTCTTGTTGGATGTGTTTCTCTATTCACTATTCTTTTGTTGATGAAATCATATTCACTATTCAGTGTCTGAGAAGAACTAAATATAGTATACTTTATTTTAATAATTACACTCCTTAATTAAGAAAGCTCATTATTAATTTTTTATTAGTTAAAAAAACATTATTAAAATTGATAAAAGGAAGGGGTGTTGCGAGAATCGAACTCACGACCTCTCGCACCCGAAGCGAGAATCATACCACTAGACCAAACACCCAATTTGTTGTACAATTTGATGTTTAAAATTATATAATTATTTAAATTAGTAAGAGAGTATTCCTTGCTTTAGTCTTTGTCGCAAAATTTAACTAGGGTTTCACTCCCAAATCCCCAAATCAATCATCAACTTCATAAGTTCTTTTTCGAACAAAAATGTCTAACTCCACCAGCAACAGTGTAAGTTCAATTTTATCATCCCAATATTGTCGATGGTTTAAAGTTCACTTTTTTTCTTCTTCTTTCAAATTATTAATTTGATTCGGTTGAATTAGGCCTCTGGGGTTGATAACACATTCAGACGAAAATTCGATCGTGAAGAATATCTTGAACGTGCTCGTGAGCGTGAGAGACAGGAAGAAGAGAAAGCAAAACCTAAAGGTAAACTAACTTCACATTACTTTCAATACAATCGATTACATTGAATTACAAACTAACTTCATATTATATAGGTAGAGGTCCTCCAGTGCAGAGGAAGCCATTGAAACATAGAGATTATGAAGTAGACCTTGAATCCCGCTTGGGAAAAACTCAGGTATGCTTTCAGGCTATCTGCTGCTTTAAATAACTACTGTTTAGGAGAATATAAGCGCTTATTTCTATAAGGTGCAGCTTGCAAGTTAAGCTGTGTATCCAAACAGGGCCTAAGTGAATATCAAGGATCTATAGGATTTTTAAAAACTATAAGTTTTCTTTTTGATAAAACACTATGGTGTCTTTTGATTCATTTAGCTGATCCCACTTAGTGGGATATGGCTTGGTTGCTGTTGCTGTGTCTGTTTGCTTTTTTGAGTTTGAAAATATGTGTAAGCATTTTATGTTGTAGGCTTAGGTCGTGTGGATTCATCTCCACTGCCCCATAAGCTTTACTGATAAGAGATATCGTGTCATATTTTGCAGGTTGTAACGCCGGTTGCACCACTAAGCCAACAGGTACTTGTTTTTTATTTTGTATTTGTGTACTTTGAAATTGGAAAACATGATTCTTTTCTCATCTTGATGTGTTTTTCAATTTTAACCTCCTTACTCTCTTGATAACCTTTATTTCTTTTGTTGGGGAGGTGTTGGGATTTATGGGTGATTAAGTGTTTTGAGTTTTTCAACTGACTATCAAACTTTGCTTGTTAAAAATATGGGCACATTTGTCATTGAGTGCTAAAGTTTTCCAAATTCCTGTGGACTTGTCGGTGGGTACTTCATCATGTGTCTCGTAACTCTGTTGAAGTACCGTGAAAGTTCTCCTTTTCCAAATTATATGTGGGCAAGGCCCGAAAAGACCAAACGAGTGATCTTTCACCATTGGCAGAGCTCCACAATGCTTTGGCTGTGTTTTGTGGGAGTTTTTTGTGATTTTAATTGTCTTGTGGAAAACCCTTTTTCTAGACATTACAATATTAATTCAAATTGTGACTTTCTCACTTTTGAAATTAATTTTTGTAAGGATTTCATTAAATTTTAGAAATGATCTTAGGGTCATCATAACTGTGTTATATATCAGGGAAGATCATGACTTGATTTACAGTCACATGATTTATGTATCTTGATTTTGACAACCTTGCCAAGGATCCTATATGGATAATCTTTTTGTTATGCAACTTATGCAGTACCTTTGGATTTAATAATGTATACTGCAGGCTGGATATTACTGCTCAGTTTGTGAGTGCGTGGTGAAGGACTCTGCAAACTACTTGGATCATATTAATGGAAAGAAACGTATGTAGTCTTTTTGGCATATTTATTTTTGATTTTTCAGTGTATATATTGCTTTAATTGCCGTCACTTTGCTCATGGTTATTCTTGTATTATTCCACAGATCAGAGAGCGTTGGGCATGTCTATGCGAGCTGAACGTTCTTCTCTCAAACAGGTACAGTGATATAGGTTCCAGAAAATGAAATAAATAACAGAGAAATACCATTTTGATATTTACAGATTTGGGCCTTTACAAAAGTGATATCAGGTCCTGGGTTCTGAAAACAAAAAGAATTGCATGGACAGGTAAAACCATGCCTAGACAATAGAGAGTGCCCAGTCCCTAATGTCCCAACTGATTCCAGCCTACCCCTCCTCTCTTCTCATCCCATCCATATACTCTCCCTCTCTCTCTCCCACAATGCACCTGCCGCACACGTCCTCTCTACTGTAGCCTCTACGAAACGAGTCACACCCTTCTCTCTCCTGATTATGATCAGGTAAGTTGCATCTCATAGTCCGATCTGGCCACCCCTCCTCTTAGGCCTTATCTTATAGGCTTCTTCTCTAGCCCTCCTCTTGGGCCTCATCTCATAAGCTTCTTCTCTAGTTTGGGCCTTGAGTCTGCACCATTCAGCTTAAGATAGCCTTCTAGTCTATGAATTCTAATGACCATGCCTGTACCTTTGACATTGCTTGAAATAATACGTTTTTTGTTCACATCCATGCATGCATGTGTCCATTATGTGTCATTTGGTTTCTGTAGTTTTATATGTGCCTCTGCATGACAGTTGTAAATCTTTGTGATGAACGCAGGTTCAGGAACGGTTTGAAAATCTGAAGAAACGGAAAGACCTAGGAAGCTTTACAGAGCAAGGTAAAGCCTAAGATAATATAAAGAGAGTTGGCTATTTGTTAAATAGAACTTTGCAACGTTAACGTCTATTATGGTTTTATTTTATGAGTAGTGCTAGCAACACTCTCTTTTTAGCGCTCTCTCTAACACTCACTCCCTTATTGGGTGAAATCAATGTATGTTCCACCACTTTATGTGGGTTCCATTTCCGAATTGAAGGACACATTGATTTAACCCAATAAAAGAGTGAGAAAAGAGTGTTGCTAGCCCTACTAATTTCTTTATTGGCCTGAAATTGTAGAAGCTCAATTCAACTGACCTTTCAATTAAGGAGATTGATCTTTAACTAAAATTTTGGAAGAGTCATAACAATTTGCTAATTTTTCAATTAGTAGTATATAGTAGTTTTGACTACTTCTAGGAGTGATATGTAAATTTTGAAAGTATTCATGTTAAAATTTCAAATTTTGGTAGCTCAAAGTCCAGTCTACACACTTTGATGTTCTGTCACCTTAATGTGGAAGTTGAATTTTATTTTTTTGCAGATTTTGATGAAAGGATATTAAAACAGCAACAAGAGGAGGAAGAAAGAAAGCGACTGCGTCGGGAAAAGAAAAAAGAAAAGGTCCGATCCATATGCAGATTACAGTTTCTTATTTTCAATTAGTATACAAAATCTTGGAAAAATCCTTTTTCTCTCCCATTTCTGTCTAGCTTTCTGATTTGCTTTGAGTAAAATGTCATTACTTAACTGTTAATGAATCCATCTATCTTTGTAAAAATGATTTTATGATATTTTAAAAAGTTAAAGTTCCTTTTTTCACAAAGCAGCAATTAACTAATGCTCAATTTTTGCATTCAGAAGAAGGAAGCAGTAGAAGAACCTGAAATGGATCCTGACGTTGCTGCCTTGATGGGGTTTGGAGGTTTTCGGTCGTCCAACAAAAAGTGACATTCTTCTACATGTGGGATGAGCTGTGTGAAATTTTGAGCAATTTTCTGCAATGTTGAGCAGAATCTGGTAGCTAACAGTTTGGTTCCGGGCGGTTTTAGGATGAACTATGATCAAATGGAAAATAGTTGGGATCAAACAATAGTTTGCAAGCTGTCCATGGTGTTATATATTCACAAGATTGGTTTGTTTATTGTACATTTCTTCTGATAGCTAACATGATGTATCATATAATCTTGAAACATGTATTATCTACCATTATCTATGTGGGGAGTGACAGATTGCCATGGCTCAGAGATATCCATTATGAACATTTGATTTAATTCTATAGTGGGCTAATGCTTTGCAAGGGTGAATATTTTTTGATCGAGGAAGATCACTCACTACTATAGGTTTCTCACATTGTTCAGCTATACATGCTATTTTTTGCCCAATAATAACTATATACATGTTTAATTGATGATTTTCTAGCCAGAATAATAATGCTTGTATTTGCGATAGCATATGCACAGCTTGCAGTAAACTATAAAGGGTTTGTTGAATAAAAAAATCCTCACAGTTTAAAGTCAAATAGGTTTGTTGAATCGAGGAATCCTTGGACGAACACCATGTCTGGAAGTGCTTGGTTGTCTGTCCATTGCTATTTCATGAGTACTAATGTTGTAGAACATGATGTTTATCATTGGACCACCTTGAAACTCAGTAACATGTGGACATGCATTCTTTTGAAATGTGAATTCTGTTCACTATGTTGTATACGTTGAGAAATGATTTTATGACAATAAACTTCGCAACTATTTTTTAAGTGGTTATTGCGGTTCAAATAGTGGTCAGTTACGTTCACTAAAATGGTAAACATTCAAATCTACATCTACACGTAGTTAAAAACTTAAAAATTATGGTTAATCACATTCAAATTCATGGTTAATGATATTCCGTGTCCAGGCAATGAGTTTTGACACTTGTATTAAACTTTTTCCTGCAAACACATATATACACTAGTGCAGCAAACTTTTTTCTGCTATTCGAGTGCAAATAAAGCATAGCCAATGATGTTCTTAAAAGTCTTCTTCATGAGCCGGGTTACCTGTAGGGAAAATCAATTTTTGCACACTTCAAATAATATTAACATATAAAAAAATTCATTCCATGAAGTATATGTAATAAACACCAAGTATGGCACCAACAAATACTAGAATGCAGAAAATTTATTTGGTTTCTAAGACCCCAATTGATCAATTCTTTTCGATTTTCGTGGGTGTGAATTAGCTGATATAGTTCCCACTTCCTAGCTTTCTAGCTACTCCATCCAACAAGGAATTTGCTGATAAAACTGTGTTGTTTTTTACAACACTGAATCCATTCCCCCAACAAGGCCCATGCTTTTACTTCTTTTGACAACAACTACATTAATATTAAACTAACTAACAATGTTAAAGAATCAACAATGATCAAATCAAATGCATCAGCTATTAGTATGTTGAATTTTTTGAAAAGAAAATAGAAAAACATGATTCATTAGCTATACATACAAAAACAATCAAGTTCAATCAACCACAATTGCAAGGAAAAGGACACCGTCTGATTATTATTCAGTTGCTTAAGACCTGCATTTTTCTATCACTCAATTAATAGTGTAATACTCAACTAACTGTCCAGTTGTGTAGTTTTTCACCAATAGACCAGTAGATATGTACTTCCAATTTGTTGATATTGTTGCTGTCTACAATATAATTTTTTTTTTGTTGGAATCAGCAAATTTTATGAGCGTGCAAGATGCACAACAAACTCGCAGGGAGAAAGAGCAGCATGCAAGGGTCACCGATATACCGGAAAACCAGAAAAAAAACAGCACCCTAAAAGACCAAAAACCAGATCTGCTACAACACATGACAGCAGCCGAAACCCTGCTGCAACCACCAAAACTGATGCTGAAATATGCAATACTGACAGCCACAAAAACCTCAGGCACCGCATACTACTGCCTCAGCCTCGAAACACCAGCAGAACTCCGCGCCCCTATCGCAGCAAACAGGCTTTTGGATTCCATTGCCACTCGTAAAACAGACACGCCGGTCATGGCAACTGACTCAAACACCACCTCCACGACAGAACCTTTATGGCTTCCACCACTTCCTCCACATCAGCGGTCGACTGATTGAAAACTCTATCGGTTCTAGCCTTCCAAATACTCCACACCACCGCGTGCCAAATCAACCTCAAACCTTTACAATATATCTTATTAATTCAGTTAATGTTAGAATATGAACTAAAGTCGCATACCTTGATTGGATTCTACTCAAATTGTATAGCGGCTTTAAGTTAGACTAATTTATGATATGTTGTGATATCATTCTGGTTAGGATCTAGTTATGATGCTGCATATAATTATCCTTATATGTAGCTTGATTGGACAAGTTTTGTTGTGCATTGTAATGTAAAGTAAAGGTTTTTTTATACATTGCAGTTATTCCAACTTCATGTATTTTCATCTATAAGTTTGTTTGGGTATTGACTTGTATGTTTCTATTAAATAAAAAACTGTGCAGGACTTCAGGAAATTTGTTAAGAAATATTTGTGATATTCAAAATACAATGATGTGGGCAAGGCACAGAAAACTGGTATACCTATATCTTAAGTGAGTTTCCAATTGTCTTTATTCTTTACTACTGGTCTTTTTCTCTCTTGCTGCTCCTTTGCTCGGTTGATAGTATGCAAATTGGTCCTTTCAAAACCCCAAAAAGTGAAAAGGCAAAAGTTAAAGTGAAAGTTCGTTTGAATCTGCATGAATTGAGTTAGCAACTTTTAAGTCTATAATGACTAGTTACCCCAACCTTTCTGTATTTACTGGTTGTTTAGATCCTAGAAAATACTAAGATGGAGTGATGGACAATGACACTATTCTCTTTTTCCAACAGCAACAGCCACAGCCACACAGGCACAATAACAATATCTGCATGTATTTTAATAGCGAGATCATCTCCTTTTAATCTCTGCATAGAGAATTGACATTGAGGAATTTCACAAAAGATTTATGTTGACCTAGCATCAACCATTTCTGAACCACACCACCCACAATATCACACCATAATGCAAAACAACAAGAAACCTAAACCTTTGAAACACACGTATTCCTTTCATATATAGCAAATGCATAAGCCAGTGCATCACACGATTCTTTTCATAGCGACACCATCACATGCATCTCAAGTGACACTCACATGCATCACACATCACAAGAGACATTAGCAATCAAAAAAAAAATCAATCATGGCAAAAGGCAAACCCTAAACCCTATCATCTAGCGATAACAATGAATCAAACATTCAAACCCTATCATCACCAATATAATTAAAGCAAGGAAACCCACAAACAAAAGGTATAGAGAAAACAAAAAGATAGAAACGATCAAACCAATATCGACCATGACCATATGACCCCAAAAAATAAAAAATAAAAAAGAGAGATCCATCAGGTACACGTGCAAACAATTAGATGCATTCAGAACAAAAAACAGATTGCTAAAAGAACATTTGATGATCCAACGAATTTCTTTAATCAAGGAAATACACTCGAGAAGATGAAGGAGTGATGATCCCTCATACTCAATTACTCAAGTGTAATTTTCTTGATTAAAAGAATTCAATGGATCAAACAGCAACATCACCACCAACACTCTATCCGTTGTCAAAACATGAATTCTTTCTTGGAGCAAGCAGGTGTATTTATAAGACAAGGTTTAGGGTTTTGTACCTGAAGATTGCATTGCAAGATGGGTTAACCGGCCCAAACCTTACCAAATGTACAAACTAAAAAATGGTTTAAATATATGAGATTTTTTATTATACTTTTTTTAAAACAAAATATTAATTTTAAATCAAATTATCTATTTTATATTATAGCTATATCAAAAAGGAATACATGATATTTGTGTGACTTTTTTCTTCTACTTTTGTCCTTCAATTACAATGTTCAAATTTTTATTTTTTTATAATTTTATTTAAAATCAAACATCATTAAAATTTGAACAATCTCAATGCAATATGAACAATGTTTTATTAAAAAAATTATTTCTGAGTTTATTTTGATTTACTTACTAAAAATATTTAAGTGTGGTATATGCTAAAAAAAGTATAGCAAGATGCAACAACATAAATATCACGTAAAAAAAAAACATAAATATATAATTAAGAGCAATGGCGTGCTTGTTACTTTTAAAAAAAATATCCATTGTTTTAGATTTATAAAAATGAAAACCCAAAAGTTACTTCAAATAAAAAGTTCTTTTGGGTATCTTCTTCAGAAAAAAAAGATTATATTTTTTCTTATGGCAAATCAATCTTCATTTTGATATTGTCCATGCATATGAACAAGTAGGGTTTACCTCTTGCTTACCTCTTAAGCAGGAGGTGTGGTGTCTTCTTGTTTGTGATATGATGCGTCCCGAGTAGTTGTAAGCTCTTTCTTCAAACAGGGATGTATTTGCAAAAGACACTCTTATATTAAAGTAAGACGATGTGCTAGTAGGCAGCAAAGTGAGTAAAAAAAAAACGAGGTGATCATACCCCGAGAGAGGCCCCTATTTATAGTGATGTGCTGTGATTATATACTCCATACTATTCTTGCTCATTTGTATTAGTTCACTATGGTACGGAAGCAATCTGCTTTGTTTAAGGTAACTGATTATAAGATAGTCAAGGCGCCTATCAGATTAGAATGAGGTCCCTCTTTGTAGAAACAACCCACTTATTATGTGATAGTTTGTTGACGGCTACATGTAGTTGAAATTTTTTTGAGGAAATGTAGTTGAAAAATTAAAAATTATGGTTATCACATTCAAATTTTTGGTTAATGATATTAAGTTTGTAATCAATGAATTTTGACACTCGTATATTCATTAATATAATCAAAAGAAGAAGATGAATAAATCATGGGTTTGTTGGGATTGATTTATTTTTTAGCTTATCAAAATAATAGCTTATGTAAATAAATAAAAACTTCTATGTTAATTCATAAATTCTCACCAACGAAAATTGTATCTTCATAAGTTGTTTTTATATAAACTACGTTGAAAAACTTATAAATAACACATAAAAGTGTCATTATTTGCATTAGATGTATAAAATCAATTCAAACGAACCCTATATTAAAAAGGAAGCAAGCTTCAAGCTTGATGAATACAAGTGGATGCTGGATGTTGATAGCCAAATTGTACAAGCAAAACATTGCAACGGAAATTAAGTAACATTAGCAAGTAATAATTTTTTTCTTTAGAAAAAAAGGAAAGATGTCATGTATGCATGAGAGAGACTGGAAACACAGTTTTGTGCATGAGTATTGATTGACTATGGTGGGTGTTGGCTTTTAATTTTATCGCCATTTGTTTGTCAGTTTTGATCAAGGGAGCAAAGTGGTAAGGAAAGTTGATAAAGTAGTAGGCCAATTGAATCAGTGAGGTTTGGTACTACTTTGGTTATAATGTAGTACTTGATGAAAAAGACCATTGGCAACGGATATTAGAAGCAAGTTGACTGGACTGACATAAAAAGTTTCTTTTTCAAGGAAAACATAGAATTTCTGAACACTCAAAAGTTTCCTAATAGAGAAGGAAAATAATAAACAAAAGAGACAAAAAAAGTGGAGATGCGGGGTATCGATCCCCGTACCTCTCGCATGCTAAGCGAGCGCTCTACCATCTGAGCTACATCCCCACGTAATTGTTATTTCGCGCATGTAATATAAGTAACAATAAGTTTTATTCCAGTTTTAGAATTTTATGTGAGGTTAAGTGACTTTAATTAGTACCCCACGCATGTGGTTCACCTAAAATATGAGTGGACTTGCTATGATTAAAAGACATTAAATAATTGAGCAAATTGTCACTTTAGTCCTTGACTCAAGATTAAATACAAAAAAGTCCCTGACTCTGCACTTCCGTTATCACTTTAGTCTTTAACGTTAAATAATTATGTTAAGTGTGTCACAGGGACTAAAGTGAAAGTAGAAAATGGTCACTTTAGTCCCTGAACCAAAAATCAATATCTCCAACTTGAATCTCAAATCCGTAAATCTCTAAAAAAAAAAATACACTAATATGTGACTTTTTTCTCTTGTCAAAAAAAAAAGTGACTTTTTTCTAAACATTGTAGACTTTTTTTTTCTTCCAAATATATTGAACATTGTATGTTCTATAAATTGTATTGAAAGTTTTATGTATTTTTTATGCTTAACGGTAAAACGTTGTCCATAGTATCTGTGTAACAAAAAAAATAATGTTGATTAATCTCTATTTTTTAATTTTAAAAAAAAACTATATTTTGAAAGAAAAAAAATGTTATATTAATCTTGTCAAATAAAATAATAAATTACGGATTTTAGATTTTCAATTTAAGGGATTTAGGGATGACATTTAGGGGTATGAGATTTAGGGATTTGAGATTCAAGTTGGGGATATTATTTTGGGAAGACTAAAATGACAATTTTCTACTTTCACTTTAGTCTATGTGACACACTTAACAGAATTATTTAACGTCAGAGACTAAAGTGATAACAGAAGTGCACAGTCAAGGACTTCTCTATATTTAATCCTGAGTCAGAGACCTATATGACAGCGAGGTGCAGAATCAAGAACTAAAGTGATTATTTACTCTTGAATAATTGGATTGTTTGGGTTATAATATTTCTAGACTAGCCCCACTTATTTTGGGATCATATCATGTGGTAGCATCAATAGGTTGGAACCAACAATACCATTCTTTCTGCTCTCTCCCCCTTAATTTACTTTTCATGTTATTAATAATTGCATTGTTTGGCTTATAATATTTCTAGATTAGCCCCACTATAAATAAATTAAAAAGAAAATTGAAATTCTAGAAGTAGTATATCCAAAAAAAAAATGTAATATAAATTTAGTTACACTTGCCATCAAATAGCTTTGACTCGAGGGACGAAAATTAATGAGGTTGGAGACCTTTTTGTTCATTTTTACTAGTACACTCTTTTTACTTGTTTCCTTTTTACTACTACCAATATGTATATAACATTCTTTTTACTTGTTTCCTTTTTAATTGTCATTTTTATAAAAACAAAAAAAAAATGTTACTAATTAACCAGTTGTCATTTTCAAAGGAATAAAGATTGGTAGACATCCTTAATATGTACACCCTTTTGTACCACTCTAAAAAATTTAAGTTAAAAAAATATGTGATATGTGTGGCCACATTTTTTCAGTTGCGTGACCACTATTTTTCCACTTAGTTA
>Ga0315915_1004547_pt1 | contig 17466 bp, 12 predicted proteins | sample MpolbnodulesMG_FD_207738 | JGI IMG/M metagenome (GOLD analysis project Ga0315915, IMG submission 207738) | Medicago polymorpha root nodule microbial communities from Los Angeles, California, United States - branched nodules | ecosystem: Host-associated > Plants > Roots > Nodule | place: USA...
GCAAAATTCATACATGTTATATCTACTTAAGGAATTGAGTGCAAGATTATCAATAGTAATCACATTCATATGTCATTTTTACATATTATTTAACCATGTGTATTTGTGTATCAAAAACTTGAGTCTTAGAATGTGATTATAGTGAACTGCAATTGTTGGCTAGAAACCATTTCTTAAAACAAAATCATTGATTTCTTCATCATTGAAAGTTTGTGGTAATAGTTTTATCATTTTTTTATACTCTTGCAGCTTATCACAAATGACAAGTTTGTAAGTGTTTTTCACCGAGTCTTATCACAAAACATAGGCCCGAGAATTTCTGTAGCGAGCTTCTTTCTGAATTCTCATGACCCAATTGAAGGTACATCAAAGGTTTATGGTCCTATTAAGGAGCTGCTTTCAGAAGAAAATCCACCAATCTACAAAGACATTACCATAAAAGATTTCTTGGCGCATTTTTATGCAGAAGGCCTTAATGGAAAATCTTCCTTGGAGCCCTTCAAGTTATGAATTCAACAAGTGAATGCACTTTTGATATAAAGCCATGTTTTCAGCTATAAGTGTGCTCTATATGTATCAAGTTTCTAAGACTGAAATAATTGAATTATCCATGTTTGTTGACATTTTCTGAAATATTTGGAATGAACTACAAAATTATAACCAAGAACTTCTAAACTAGAGGAAGTATGTGACTAAATTTTTACATATATGATGAGGTCAGATAAATTAATAAGTATCACTAATTTTGACACAGTAATTAATTTGTGTAGCAACTTCATGGTGAGAAAATATGGGATTGGAGACAAATTAGAGTATGTTGGTCATATTCGATGGTTCTAGTACTGCAGTGACTGTCTAGAAGATTTTCATACAGTCTTTTTTAACTCTTGGCTAGCTTACAACCTATAAGATATACCATTTAAGAAAGTCTGATACCTTCCTCAGACATAGAAACCTCAAGTCTGAGGATGCAATTCAAAGGTCTTAATATAAAAGTGTCCATCCAAATAAGCCTTAACAAAATTAATTTTTTTAGTGTGTTTTGTTGTAAGGCAGTATAAACTACTCCATGCGATCCTAAATATAAGAAAAAGTTGGGTTAATATAAGTCGATGCATTTGGTCTAAATTTTGGGCCTAATAAATCTTTTTTTGTTGATCAAACTTTCTCTTATATCTAAGATTCGATGCAGATAAAATGGTGAGTTGAATGTTAACAGCCTTGACAAACCGAAAGTAATCATACTTGGACTGAGAATTGCCAAAAGAAAGCAATGTAAATGTCAGCTTACTGTTGATGGTTTCGATGTCATTGTCTTGCTTAAGTCCATAGAAAGACTTTAGCTTGTTGATAAACTGATTTTAGCTTAATTAAATAAGCTCTCCAAAATAGGTTAAGAATGAGGACTTAATTAAACTCACAAAATAACTTATTGAAAGCGTTTTATTCAATTGCTTACCCAAACACACCTTTATTCTAAAAGGACTAAGTTCATAAACATAACTACTTTCAATAGAAATAGTACATGACATGAAAACCGAAGGTAGCCCACATTCAAGATTCTAACGTAAAACAAACATTAATGATTTTTACGAACAACCAATCATGTATACACATATATTAAAGCAGGATGCAACAGAAAATTTGAACAAAGTCAGATCCTTAAGTTGGTTAGACGAATGCTGGTCCTGCAGGGCTAGCGAAAAAAATCTGCAATAACCATGGTTGTTTCTCTGACTGTATATAAGATAAGTTAAGCATGCTTGAACATCTTCATGCTGAGCCAATGGAAGTACACAGCAACCACAAATCCACAATTATAGGGAGAGTCAATGGCACTAAGATGCAACAGTACCTATGAAATGAATACACGTCAGGAAAATAAGGAGGGTTCCTTCCTTTTATGGGAGAGGTACGAGTAATAGCAATGTTAATGTCGATGATGATAACATTTACAGAATAAATAACAATAATAAAGTATAGTTCCTGAAATGATTTTCATTTCCATATCATTCATCACTTGCATAAAGTTTAATTTTCATTTCCCCATAGTCCAAACTCCAAAAGGGGGAGATTGGTGATAGCAGGCAGCACAATGATGCCAATCGCAGATCACATCAAGTAACGGTTTGTTCAAATTTCGCTATGCTACATAGCGCTATAGCGCTGCCGCCACCACCGTCATTTGACAACACTTTGTACTAAATAGCATATCGTAGAACAATAATGATGTTATGAAACATGGCATCCATGGATGAAGGAGAGAAAAGCTATGAAATTGTTGTATTGATAGTAAAATGTGATATTACAAAATAAGGAAGTTATTCCACTAATGGGGTTGTTACAACTATATATACTACTACTTCACTAACTAACTAGTATCTAACATATATCTCTAATAAATGATAAATTCAAATTCTACTGCGCTTTAACGCTGATATAGCCACCAGCACTTGGCAAATTGCACCCCTAACATTGAAAGGTGGACTTATGCGTGGACTCCAAATGATGACTTCACTACACTGAATGTTGATAACAAAAGTCCCCTTTGTAATCACATACATGAGCCTATTCGAGACATCGAAATCCTTTTAAAGAGGTGATTGGGGATGTAAAAATTTAACTGACTTAGCTAGCTAGGGTTTGAAGTATATTGACAAATGAGACAACTTGAACCATTCACTTCATGGAATGGAAAGTTTCATAGCTGCTTATAGGCATAAGCATTAACAATCTACTATACAATAAACAAAGAAAAACAACAGGAAGAAATTATTTTCACCTTTTCTCATTTGTACAATGTTGTCAATTGCGGAAAATAGTGGTTTGTTCAAATTCCACTATGTTATAGGGATATTGCTCCACTGTTCAACAACACATTGTACTAAATAGTGTATCACACAACAATTTGTTCAAACTCTGCTACGCTAAAATGTTGCTATAACTGTTATTTGACAACATTGTTTCTTCAGCATTTTTCTCATTTGTACGACATAAATATAACAATCGAAGTATTTTCTCACTATTTGGTTAGGCTATATGGTTCAAACAACATCACAACATCCTATCGTAAATCATCATATTCACTAACAAACCATTTAAATCCTTCTTCATAGTTTAGCTTATCCTCAAATAAAAAATAGTACTTTCATTTTTCTCCCTACCACCAAAGCTGTATAAAACAAAAAGAATCACCTAACATAATAATTTGACAACATTTTCCTTCAAAAATAATAATAATAATAATTTGACACCACATTGTTTATAATTTATAAACTATTACCCAATAAGACAACACTATATAACATGTTCAGGTTGTAAAATAGACAAAACAAACAAACAAACATATAATGCAATTTCAGAGTAAATCAACATTTAGGTTCTCTGAAATTGTAACGATCAAGCAATTTAGTCCGTCAAATTTACGAAATAATTAACCCTTACGTTGAAGAAGGTCAATCAATTTAGTCCCTCCATCGAAACCAATGAAAGACCTACGTAGTGACTTAAATAGTCTCTTGTTCCATCAAGACAAACACAAAAAATTTAAAATCTTGGTGTTAAATTTGACAAAACAACCAAACTTACGGACATTATTCAATTTAAGGTACTAAATTGTTATTTCATAAATTTGAGGAATAAACCCAAAATCCTAAACCCTTATAAATCTCAAAAGTACTGTAACTAAAAACTTAACATTTATTATTGGATATAATTTTGGCTTTAGAAAAGACAAGCTCCTTGGCTTTCTTCATGAAAAACTGAACCTGCATTCAGTTGGTCGCAATGCATCTCACCTGGTTTGGTTAAACATTACAAGTTTCACATGCTTTTGTTGTTTTTCTAGTAATGTATATACATGCTCTTGATCATCATATGCTTAAATGACTCAAATATACACTACAAATTATAATAATAACTAACCAAGCTTAGCCTGGATTGTAAAAGTAAAACTAAATGACTCATAGTTAATTATGATTCTCCATTTATTGTAATTATGCTATAAGTAATTAGTATTTATGTGTAATTATTTCTTGTGTTTCTTTGTCTCCAATCCTATAATATAAATAGGATCACCTACTTGTACTTGAAATATACAATAAAATACAAATGTTCTTTTATATCTTTTTGAGTTTCTACTGAAAGCAACATTTCACAACTTTAAATTGAAATCTTCAACATCAAGAGAGGAGAATGTCATCATGAGAACATGCAGAATGTCATGTCATAGCTTGATTGCTGTATCAAAACTAAATTACATGGAACATTCCAAATGAAAACAAAAATTATGACATTGTGCTTGTTTTTCCTTATTTTGCATCCATTCTATCCCTCCAATACTCCTTTCCAACTGAAAAGATACTATCTCTACTCTACCTGTCTTTTCCTACTCTTTTGGTACATTTCTTTGCAATCTAAATATTCATATGATATTATATATATTGAGAAATAGCAGTGGAATATATCAAATCGTTTCTATTGCTTATTGCTAGGATTATCTCTTCTAACCCACTGTTGTTGGACCGATTTTCTTGGATGTCTTGCAGTTGAACTAGAATGATGGCCGTTTCTTGGTCTATTCCTTCTTGTACCGGTATTCCTGTTACCACTTGAACTAGGCCCATTTGAGGTCCCGCCGACATGTCTTCCTGACCCAACTGCAGGTGGATCTCTTTCTTGTTGTTCAATCTCGTCAGGTTCCTTGGTTGACGTGGGCGCTGCAACCGGTTGTTGAAGATACATACCAGGCAATATTACTATATCTTTTTTAGGTTCAATCAAACCATTGTTCTCCTTCTGTAAACTTAAGATGGCTTCAAACCTTTGTTTTCTGATGATCTCATTCTCCGATTGAAGGATTTTTTCATCATTATCGACTTCATCGTTATTCAAACTCTGAATTCCAACAGAAAACAGGGATTAACTTCAATAGTAACATAAAATATACTAATTTTGAAAACATGAATATTATGCTTCAATTCTTCAACCAATTTTTGCCTCAATATCAAGTTTTCAGTGTTAACACAATCCATACATTCCAAACATGAACCCTACGAGACTACAACTAAAATCAACTCTCGGCTTTAAGACTTCTTATAATCTAAAATTTCTACGAGATAGGAAAAACATCACTTTTGTTTTCAACAATACAACTTACAAGGAACATCCTTTGCATATATATATATGTTTGTTTTTTCAATTATTCCATTCTACAACCTCAATATTAGATTCAATGCATTAAAGGGCAGCCAGGTGCTATAATGTTTATGCTATGTGTGGGGTCCAAGGAAGCAGTTAGAAACACCATGTAAGAAAAAAAATTAACAGGTCAAAATAACTGAAATAATATTACATACCAAACAAGCAGAAACCAATAATGAAATTTTTATTTACATTTCATGCTAAATAACTTACCACTCTGGAAGAATGTGAGCCAACTAGGTCAAGCACATGGTCCAAATCTTTGGCATGAAAAGGCTTGCGACAGACAGGGCAGTTTCCAACACCCTCTTCCAATTTTTCACGATTACCTAATAATAATACCACAGAAATTCCTCATGAAAAAATATTATTCTATGTATTTGCATGGTATTTACTAAGGTTGCAATAAAGCATGACGATAAAGGCAGATTTTCCACAGTGAGAATAGAATATAAAGCTACTATCCTAGGAAAAGATAAGTGGTAAACAACAATATCAAATTTTGGGCAATTGAAATAAATCTGTGAAGAGTTCCAAGTAATGAAGTTGAACCATTAGAACCTATAGAAGATTTCCAAAATCTTCATTCTTAAAAGAAAATGGAAAATTATGAAAGTATTTAAGAGCCAACATTGTTATATGAAGATGTTCAGACACAGAATATTATATTATTAGTCCTTCAAGCTTCTATATATTAACTGTACAAAAGAATAATTTCATACTGAATACTACATTTACACTTGTCGTCAAAAGTAACTTTACAATTATACATACCCCGGCTACGATTAGCAGTTGCATTATCTGAATTGGGAGAGCTTGTTTGTTTAGAACTTTCAATCCAATTCCACCATCTAATGATACATTCACTGACAATTATTATGGACACAAATTGGAAGGAAAAATTAGATATTGAAAATGCAATGTTAAACCAATATAAAGTTAACTTCATAGAGGTTCTAAAAAAAATCAAATATAATGAAAGAATTGAACATCGAAGGATAAAATTGACAGGAGCCCACCTGTGAAAACAATGAAAGCAAGACATTAACTTCATAAAAGGCAAGGTTTCACTTTGGTGATCTTCTGTGACCAAAGGGAATAAACACAACGGGCAATCACCATCAGGATGATTCATAGATGAGAGTTTCTCTACCGCTTCCTTCAAATATATTTCAATAATCAATTATCGATCATTATTGCACAAAAATTTATATTTGACATGCTAAATGTATTTTCCAGGTCCACAACTTCCATGCTATCCAAAGTGTTAATAAAACTATAAAGCAAAAAATTATGCATTACACCAGAAACATATAAGTAGGAAGTTACATGAAGTGACTATAAATGAATGAATCTGCACTCCCACAAGATTAAGTAGCATTTCAATTGTTGATATTCTTCATCTATGTCTTCTAACCTAAAATTCATTTTACTTGGCAACTTTGGAAGCATATTAACTCATTTAGAAGGATAAATATAACCTAAAATACTTGAGGAAAGGAACATCGCACGTTAAAGGTAGATAGAGGATCAACTATTGGAGTTAACTAATTTTTTGTGTAACAACTTAATTAAGTACTTATGTATAAGTGTTTATGTATAACCTATTTCGATAACACAAGACCGAATAAAGTCAAACTGTTTTCATATAAGCTATAAGTTGTTTTCACAAGCTATCCTGGAAAACTTATGGAAATAAATTGAAAGCATGTTATGAACAAGTCATAAGTTGTTTCCATAAGTTCTTCCAAACAGTCTCACACAGGTTTTATGCCAGTAGATAAACTCAATAGTGTTAAGAGTCCCACATCGGATAGGTGATGGCCTGACAATGTGTTTATAAGTGGGGGCAATCCCCACCTCACAAGCCGGTTTTGTGTGGTTGTGTTAGGCCCAACCACGATTTCTAAGATGGTATCAAAGCCTCTCCAAGATCCATTGGGCCACCTGCTATCAGGTTTCCGCTATCAGGCCACCCACCATTTATGTCCACGAACCAAGCCCAATAGTGCTAGTCGTGAAGGGGTGTGTTAAGAGTCTCACATCGGATAGGTGATGGCCTGACAATGTCTTTATAAGATGCCCTAACTATAGATTATATGATTATCGACAAACAGGGACATACAAATATGAAGTAAAAGCATGGCTATTATTGTTTCAAATGATGCATCTTTATCATAAATAAAGCAATAATTTGATTACCTCACAAAGAGCTACAAGCATTAAGCCAGGGGAAAGCTCGTTGGCTTTACTTTCTATGTGATTCAATAAATGCTTTTGTCTGTGTTGGTCCAAACCCTTGCAATCCACAAGAGCAACAAAAGGTGGTTCTTTTGGATACTATAACAAAAGAAAGAAGGAAAAAAGTACATAAGCTCGTGCCAAGTAATTTAGATATGAGATTCAATTCAACAATCACATATTGAACATAGACCCTGTTTAGAAAAACAACTTAATTTGCAGCTTATAGCGCTTATGTCAAGTGCTTATGTATATGCTATTTCTATAACAAAAGATAAAATAAGGTTAAATTGTTTTCACATAAGCTATAAGCGGTTTTCAAAAGCTTATAACATGGGCATAGTTTGGGTAAACAACTTATTTGCAACTTATAACACAAAAATAAGCTGAAAATAGGTTATAACACGGGCTTTCTTTGGATAAACTTATTTGCAACTCATAGCACAAGCGCTTATCATGGTAAGTGTTTCTGTATAAGCTACTGCTATAGCAAAAGCTCAATAAAATTTCTTATAAGCTGTTTACATACACTATCTCAGAGAATTTCTGTATAAGCTACTGCTATAGCAAAAGCTCAATAAAAAATTTTATAAGCTGTTTACATACACTATCTCAGAGAACTTATGAAAATTAGCTAAAAACAGCTTATGAACAATGTTATAAGCTGTTTTCACAAAACAATCTCACAAAACTTATACCAGTAGATAAACTCAAATAAGATAACCTATATCCATAAGTCCTCTCAAAGTGCTTATAGAAGTAGATAAGCTCAAACAAGCCAGTATAATGTGATAAGTTGCTTTCAAAAGTTCTCTCAAGAGTGCTTATGCCAGTAATTAACCTCAAATAACTCAATAAAATGCAAACAATAATACTCTAACATACCTTTGGTGTTGCTTTAACCTCAAGAACAATTTCTACAAACTGCAGAGAAAGATAATAATAAAAAAATAAACTTTTTGATTTGGGGGTGAATGAATTATTGAATATTACGAAATTGAGATAAAGGGTCATCGAAAATTGAATAACCTGATCATAGGAAACATCAGCGGTTCGGGGTTTGAGGGATAAATGGAAGTGAGGAGGAATGGAAGAGAGAATGACACAATCAGTTTCATAAACAGCTTTCATAGCTTCAACTTCTTCACCTACTTCTTCTTCATCTTCTTCGTAATCCATTGTTCTCTTATTTCTGAATTATCAACAGAAAGAGAAAGTGGAAATTAACGTCTATGCGGCTGTCAACCGAGTTATATAGACAGTTTTATATTCAAAGTATATTTTGGTTATAGGGCAACAATAATTGATTTTGAAATGAGTTGAAAATAAAGTAATTTGTATTTGAATACATATATGAAAAGTGAGTTGAATTTTACATTTGCGTGTATAAATCAATTTTAGAATCAAAAGTTACAAATTCTAACGTCAAGTATAATCAATTTTGCTCATTCTTACATTTGTCAGTTTTGCGAGAATGAGATAGGCTCATGTTTCAACACATGCAAATAATACAAAGTCGTCAGAAGAGATACATAATATATAACAAAGCGAGTCATCACGATCTTATAAAATGAGTAAAATATTATAATTCAAATACATGTGACATTAACGACATGTGCCTAAACAACATAACACATAACCACCTAAATATTTTTTTGATGCATTATAATCATCAACTACTCAGATTCGTCTAACTTTTGGTTGACATAGAAAGAGAAGTCACCTCTTGATAGAACAAGTATGTTTGAAGAACAATTATATGTAATGTGTGTATCAATGTGTAGAACATACTTTTAGTATTGAACTCAATCATAGCGTTGTTAGAAGCAAAGAAAATTTCATTATTCCTCTGAACTTGTTTGTTCAATGGGAATGTTGCAATTTGGATGGGATGATTCGTAGGGTTTTTGGCGATTTGACATGCAACAATTTAGGTGAATTGACAATCCAGGAATGAAATCATTTTAAATGATGTGAGAAGAGTGGAGGATACGACAGAGGAATCAAAGTGTTATCTTGACATTGAAGTTTGAGTAAACTAAAATTTCCAACGTGTTTGTATTATGAATAGTGTTGAAATTCGAAAGATTGTTTATCAAGATAGTGGTGGGGTAAGGGAGCTTGGTGCTTATGGTTTAGGTTTTGTCATTGATATGGTGGAGTAGGGTGGATTTTTATCATACTATGAACTAGAGTGTTGCTTCCGTTTGTTGTTGTTTTTTGTTTAATATGGGAGTGGTGCGGTTATGTCCCCAAAGGCAGTGTGGTGGTCCTGTTTTTGTACATTCGACCTTATCGGGGAGGACATGTTTTGGTCAGGCCCATCTTGTATTGTATTTTCTTTGCATCAATCTATACTTCTTGTATGGTTAAGTTGCTTAAGAAATTTTGCTGATTAAAAAAGAATCTAAGAGAAGCATATTTTTTTAGTTTACCCTAATGGTAAAACAATTACTCTGCACCAAAGAAATGGAACATTGTTGCGTATGAAGAAAAACAATTGATCTAGACTGAAGAAGCTTAACGTCTCTTTTTCCTATGTTCTTTATTTCGTTTGATTGTCGTTCTTTGTCTGATTTGAAGAACAGTACTGGATCATCTATTCGATGCCTCAAATAGTTGAATTATCTAATTGAAGAACTAGATTATATTGTTTGGTCGGTAGAACCAATTTCTCTGAAGAACTTTGAAGCAAGTCTTAACCAAAGATGCACAAATACCTTGAATATAACATTTCAAAATTCTTTTATAAAGAATCATTTTTGAAATCATCGTAGTTACCTCACCTAATACAAGTAGTACATTAGCACAAGTTACACATGAAAATAATGACAAAATAATAAAAGTTATGTGTGACATTACTAGCAAATAGCACAAACTCTTCAACAATCACATTTTGAAAAAAGATTATATAAGGTCTATTTGTGACTTTCACATCCTATTTTCTAAAGAAATATCTTATAATCGCAAACACTATCGTTCCAACTAAGTGAAGACCTAATTAACGCATAGTCCAAAAAATTCAAATACAACTACATTTAAATAGGTTCATATAAACTAAGTTGAAGCACATTTACATAAACTTACTTCAAGTACCACTTATACGTTCTTGTCAAAAAAAAAAGAAGTACATTTACCTAAATCAAGCACGTGCAATCTCAAATTCAGTAAGTTTATGCTAAGGGTATTTTGGGAAATATATTTAAATATTTTGAGTTTGAGGTTGTACCTAGGAAAAACATGGGTGTCTTGTTTTTTGAAGTGGAAAAAGGTTAAAAAACATTACAAAATCCTGTTCCTATCTCTGTTGTGGATTGAGGAAGGATGATGGGTGCTATCAGTATCATGGCTTTACCACTCGTCATCTCCGTTTTCAAACCTCTCTCCACCACCACCCGCCTCCACTCTACACTCTTACGCCGCCGTCGTTTCACTACCACTACTCTCTCCGCCACCATTTCACCTTCAACTTCTCTCTCTCAAAACTCTTCTACTTCTTCTTCTACACACTCCAACAATTCTTCTCCTCACAACCATTCATCTCTCACTTTTCAGCAAGCCATTCAACGCCTTCAGGTCTTAAACATTCAACAATCCCACTTCACCATTTTTTTTTCTTTTTCATTTTAATAATTTGCAGTAAATTTTGTGTTTTCTGAAGTCTGTGACCACTAAATTTCAAAAGGGTCATTTTATATTTCGCTTTTGAAGTTAAAAAACTAATCTTTTATTGTTGTTGTTGTAGGAATATTGGGCTTCTGTTGGATGTTCTATCATGCAATGCAGCAATACAGAGGTAACTAACTAACTAACTTGCTGAATCCTCATTCATCTATTCAATTGTATTCTAAACTAGCTGTTTCTTTATTGTCATTAGTGCTTACTTGATAGAATATTATAGTATAGTTTTGTTTGATTTTGTTATGCATCATAGTTAATCTCATGTAATGGTAAAATGCTCTTATTGTCTCTGTTTTTTGTTATGATTATTGTTGTTACTGCTACTACTATGACTCTATTTGGATAGACAACTTAATTAAGTTCTTATATCATTAGTGCTTATCATATAAGTGCTTATGTGTAAGTTGTTTCTATAAAGAATGATAAAATAAAGGCAAAAATTTTCATATAAGCTTTAAGTTGTTTCATAAGCTATCCTGGAGACATTATGGAAATAGCGAAAAACAACTTAAATAATAGAACATCCAAACAAACCCTACCGCTGCTGCTGAATTTTTTTTGTTTTAAAGTTGTTTTAATGTGCTGCAAGAGGCATGGCTTTTAATTTTGATCTTCAAATGCTGTTCTAAAAATTTTGATCTTCAGCATGTTGGCTATATTTACTACTTTGTACTTGTGTTATAATTTTCTTTGATATATTTTTCTTTTGGCTATGTTGAGCAGGTTGGAGCTGGGACTATGAATCCTCTTACATATTTAAGGGTTCTTGGTCCAGAACCATGGAATGTTGCGTAAGTATGTTTTAGATGTAAGTTCATTGGTTTGTGCATTGATTTTCCAAAAATATCCATTTGGTTGAATCAAAGAAGTTTCCTGGGATAAAGTTTTGGAAATGAATGAATGTCTCCTTTCCCTCCTAATAAAATGGACTAAAAGTTAGAAGAAATGTGTATGTCCTGTTAGATGATAAGAAGATATCTTATAATATCTTGATATTACCGTTAAGAGTCCCACATTGGAAGTGATATGGCCTGAACAAGTGTTTATAAGTGGGGATAATCCTCATATTACAAGCCGGTTTTAGGGGCTGTGTTAGCCATCCAGTATGTCCTAATCTAATTGCTTACAGGCAATTGAATCGGAATATACAACGAAATAAGGAAACCAGGGAATCTCAACAATGTCTTTAGGAGAAAAACCTTTGCCTCTAAGCTTACTAGAGTCGAGACTCGAGTAGATGCTATTTGGTTTAAACATTTTATTTATTAATTTTTGTTATCCTTACTTGTTAATAACGAATGGGGCGTGTCAGGGTTTTGAATTTGAAATTCCTGGTGTTTTTGTTTTTCCTGATGAAAGGTATGTGGAACCTAGCATCCGCCCTGATGACAGTCGATATGGAGAAAACCCAAATAGGCTCCAAAGACACACTCAATTTCAGGTCAACTTTGATTTTATGTTTGAACTCCGAATTTGAATTCTTAAATTTATTTTCTACGATAACATACTGTGATTTCTATAATTGATTTCTTGGTTACTTCTGCTCAGGTAATATTGAAGCCTGATCCTGGAAATTCACAGGACCTTTTTATCCGCAGCCTTTCAGCTTTAGGTAGTAACTGGCTCTGATATTCTCTGAATTACCAGAAATAGGCTATATTGTTCGATTGTATTATTATTTCTGTTTCACCATTTTGATTTATGTTTCTCTGGTTTTAAGCTGTCCGTCGGCTTAAGCCACTCTCCCCCTAGAATCTACTACTGTCAACAGAAAATCCTCATTGACTCATCAATTTTTTTATTTTTTTTTAAAAGAGACATGATATTTAGGGATAGCAAACAAGCAGATATATTTTATTGATTGTCATGTTCATTCATTTGCCACAAAGCAATTTAGTCTTGTTTTATGGATCAGTCCCTGTTCAGCGTCATAAATCAGAACCCTCTCCTCTTACTGATTTATGGACGAGTCTTGTTTTCAAATGATTGCCTTAGCCATACGAACTAATGAGGCCTGAGCCCTGCCATTAGCATTAAAACTTGGGAGGTAAAAAAAGACCAGAAACAGCTGCAATAACATTTTAAAAAAGAACCGATATCTAAAACTATCCATGTCTTACAGAAGTAACGGGGAATTATAATCTGCAAACCGCAGATTAACACCTCCTCTCCTCTCTCTGATCACACCTAATGACTGACCTCTAATACAAAATTGCCTGCAACCTTTTGTTGTCAAGTGAAGCAATACATCAGCCACCAAAGTTATCAGGAAAGGTGATAAATTGCCTCGCTGCTTCACACTTGCTCCCATTGAAACCAGATTATGTGTATACTTTGTTTATTGTGAAAATGGTGAAACACATTTAGTTTAATTGGTTACTCAAAATGAAAAAAAAGCTGGATATTGTGCAGTTCTTTACGTTATCATTTACCTGATTTTAAAACTCTGGGTCTGAACTTGTGGAGTTTATTTATGACAGGTATTGATGTCACTGCACATGATATACGATTTGTAGAGGACAACTGGGAGAGTCCGGTAATATTTATTCTTTTGGTTTATAACTATTTTAGTGATGCTTACTGAAATGTAATTTAAACCTTTTTTTTTTGTCTTTTAAATTTCGTGCTGCTAAAGTTGTCATCTACCCATCAATATGCTAATTAAGAATGTATGTAGGTTCTTGGTGCGTGGGGCCTGGGGTGGGAAATTTGGATGGACGGAATGGAGATTACTCAATTCACCTACTTTCAGCAGGTATATTTTGTTGCTCAGAGAGAACTATTATTACTTTTGCACCGGGAAAAAAGTGGTAGAGAAGAAAAATATTTAAAGTGGTAGAGTTCAACATATCCTGCTTAACAAATGTGGAAACTTTTTCTGAGAGAGTGGGAGAGAAGAAAACAAAAAAATATTTTATATATCATCACATTTCCATTACATGTTACCCTTTAAGGGCTGTTCAATTCAATTATTGTTCAACATATCCTGCTTAACAAATGTGGAAACTTTCTGAGAGAGAGTGGGAGAGAAGAAAACAAAAAAAATCTTTTATATATCATCACATTTCCATTACATGTTACCCTTTAAGGGCTGTTCAATTCAATTATTGTTCAATTATTGAAATAGAAAAGAAAGCCTTTTGAGCGGTTCTCTATTATACCATTTACTTTTATGTTTTCATCGTGCTCTCCTTCCAGGCTGGAAGTCTCCCGTTATCACCAGTGTCGGTAGAAATCACTTATGGCCTGGAGCGTATCCTCATGTTACTGCAGGTCAGTCGGCTAATTTTCTTTGAGTAAAGTCTCAGTTTGAGCTTCCTAAGTTTTACCTGCCACCACATTGGTCATCCAAAAACTTTTGCAATCAATTTAGTTCCTCAAAGATCTAGAATGTCACCATATTCATCCTTACGATACGAAGGGTTAAAGTGACTATATAGAAAAAAAAAAGATTGGATGACCAATCAAATCCTTGAAGGACTAATTTGATGAAACATTTAACTTTGGAGGACCAACTCAAGGGTTTACTATTTTTCTTCCTGCACTCAATCTCTATCATCCATTAAATAACTTAAAGTTTCGTAAAATTTTGTGACAGGGAGTTGATCACTTCAAAAAGATCAAATATTCTGATGGAATTACTTACGGAGAACTGTTCTTGGAGAATGAGTACGTGAATAGTCCGACTACTGGTTTTTTATTTTCTTTGTGGTGAAATATTGTTTGGAGTTACCATCAAGAATGTTACATTTGTTTCACATGTTTTCTTCAATTTGGCATTTACTTTTATAACACAAAAAATGAAACTAGGGGAAAATATTTCTGGATGGCCATTCTTTTGGCTAAAAACGAGAAAGTACAAAGAAGGACAAGGAAAATTAAAAAGGCAACTGTACTACTTAGCAAGCAGTTACTTTCAATCAACTGAGTCAAAGTAGAGGTCAGTGAAGAATAATACATCCTTGTAAGACAACCAAACTACTGGAATGCAAGCAAAACAAAAAACGAACTCGTTAGGTCAAGAGAGTCATAGATTATAGAAAAGGCAGAAGAGACTATGAAATTAACAACTAAACGCTGAATAGGGAAAAAGAGACCAATCCTACATTAATAACCTAAGATCTCTATATCAGAATCTTAGTGTCCCGCTGATTATTACTAGAAAAACAAAGCAAAGCAATTGACCTGTATTACACTTCCTCTTTTTTTTATTCCTACATGATTTCTTTTTTTCACCAAAGCGCAGGGCATTCTGTGTACGTATTTTTCTTAGATTCTTAAAGCTATGGATCTATTATTTGTTTTTGTTAATCTTGATTGCATTTTCTAATGATGCTGATAGTATTTTGTTTTCTATTCTAGAAAGGAAATGAGTGCGTATTACTTGGAGCATGCCGGTGTTGATCATCTTCAAAAACATTTTGATTTCTTTGAGGAGGAATCTCGTCGTTTACTTTCTTCAGACCTTGCGATCCCTGCGTATGTTTATGCCATTTTATATATTTATCATATTTCTTAGCCTCGTTATCTATTTTAACGTGCTTTCTCTTTGACCATTATCTTTACTTCTGACGTATGTTTTGTGACTACATGCTAGGTATGATCAGCTTCTGAAAACATCTCATGCTTTTAATATTTTAGATGCCAGAGGCTTTGTTGGAGTAACAGAGCGTGCTCGATATTTTGGTCGCATGCGCAGGTATTGCTTTTTGCCTGATTTATATCTTGAATACATGTAGGAATTTTTCATGTAATTGCATCACTTTGATAGTTTGATACAAAGTTAATCTTGATTGAGTATCTGCAAATCTTATGTTTTGCAATTCGACAAGGCATGGGCATAGTGGCGGATCTGCTCCCATAGAAATGGGGGTTATTGCCCCCACAAATTAGTGTTTTTATCACTAAATTTTATTTTTCTTCCTTTAAAAAATTATATACTACACTCTCAAATAATTCTGTATTTTTCCCAACATCAGTTTGAATCTTTGATACATTTGCAATGAAGGCAGCTATCCACCCCAAAATTGCAATTGTGATCCCTTAATCACTGCCTTCTTACGAGTTGTCATGATTTTTCTGCATTTCATGATGATTTTCCTTCATCTTTGTTTTCCTCAGTTTAGCTCGCCAGTGTGCCCAACTTTGGCTGAAGACCAGAGAGACTCTTGGCTTCCCCCTTGGTTTGATCTCGGAACCTGATCAGTCTGTAATACCAAAGGATGTTTTGGAGGCTGCCCGTGAGAAGGTTAGTTTGTATATATGGGTCGTGCAGTGACCTTATCTTGCAGAAAACTTAGATGATGCTAATATTTTGGAAATGCTATTGGTGCTTTTCTTAAACAGTTTTATCTTGATTGATTCATTAGACTGATCTTCCATTTTTGGGCTAACTGTCAGCGGTATAGATATAGATGCTCTGCCATTCACCTTACAGTTTAAGTTTATAGGGAAGTCGGTCCTGGCCCTTGGCATGCTATTAGAGCCTTTATGATGATCTGGCTTGGAGTTCACTCGTTGCATGCACTCTTCGTAACTTCATAACTGAATCCTTGACATGAATCACTACTATAAACAAAAACATATATATTACAAGTTCCGCTTCAACTAAAAAAGTGCAGTTTTTTGTGGCTTGTTTCTGGCAAAGTCTAAGTAATGGCTGCCTGATTGGAAGCTACCAGTGTAGTATCAATGCAGATTTGATTAGATTTTCGGGTAGGCGGATATCAAAAGCAGTACATTATCAATATATGAAACATGATTTTAATTTGAGTGTCTTCAGTTGGAGTAATCAAGCAATATAAATTATAAAGCTATCCTAAATTTTACCTCTGAAAATATGTCTGGAACATAAAGTTAAAATAATGAATTCATTCACATTTTCAATAGCAATGCTTTAAAGAACACTACTATCTTGTTTTTCATTTTACAATTACTGGATGTTGTTTGTTTACTTACGAGTAATTCAAAACGAACTAATAGACTTGATAAGGGTTAAATCATATGGATGTGTAGCTCAAGTACACGTTTTATTATTGATTATTGTGTGATTATCCACCAGTTTGCGTAAATTTCTAGCATTTCTTTGGTTTCAGGTTCATGATAATGAAAGAACATTTGTTCTTGAAATTGGAACTGAAGAGATGCCACCTCAAGATGTTGTTGATGCAAGCAAGCAAGTATAACTCATTTTCATTTGATTAAAATTATGATTTTTTTTTTACCTACAATATATCAAGGAGCTTGTCTTCCATTGACCAATATATTTTTACCTTTTTCATATCTCTGTTTTGGATTTCAAGCACCTTTGTTCCCTTTTTTTTTTTTTTGTGATACAGTCTG
>Ga0315915_1004548_pt1 | contig 17463 bp, 10 predicted proteins | sample MpolbnodulesMG_FD_207738 | JGI IMG/M metagenome (GOLD analysis project Ga0315915, IMG submission 207738) | Medicago polymorpha root nodule microbial communities from Los Angeles, California, United States - branched nodules | ecosystem: Host-associated > Plants > Roots > Nodule | place: USA...
AACCCTAATTTTATATAAATCTACTTTCTAATCTAATTCACCGTTTTTATAATGAATTAACAAATACCAAACTCATAAAGCGACAACCGAGGGTTAGTATTTGTTAATTCATCATCTCAAATATCAATTCATAAAGCGACAGCCGAGCTTTGATATTGGAACAAGTGAATTTAGACAAGGGTTGCGAAACATGAGAATAGTCTAGCAAACCTTGAGACATATAAAGTTTCGTTCTTCAAGGATTCTAATAGCAATCAACCATGAGAATAGGTGTGGTTTCTAGAGGAACACATTCACTACACTTCGAAAGAAGCTTTGATACACTAAAGAGAAACTTGTCTTTAGAAAGTAGGTCGAATATAAAGTTATGGTGTAAGGTTTGTTTGTGAAGGATTTGTTATTATGATGAACCAATAATCCCAAGGCGCTTTTTATTATTATTCTTTTCAACCTTTAAAAACCCAATCTTTACAACTAAACTTTCTTCTAATCATCTCCAAAAAGTTAATTAAATTGAACAACTCCCTGTTGGAACAATACTCTCTTTTTACTATTTCGGTAGAACCGTACACTTGCGGTTTTACTCATCAATATGCATCGTTGTTGAGTCATTTGTTCATGCATCATAAGTTGAGTCGGATGTTTATATCCATCTTGGTGACGGCGAATACTTTGTATTCAACTCTTGGTGACGATTATTGGTGACGATTAAGATGTTTTTGTTGCATCTTGAGGTGACGACCTTGGTGACGATTTGGTACCACATGCATATAGGCGCATTGCATGATTTGACATGAGTCATAATTGCTTATGTGCTTGGTGGATGTTATGATTGGTGATTTGTAAGTTGATGAATTGTATACTTGTGAATTGTGTACTCCATTTAATTAATTATATAAATGTTGAATGTCGATGAATTTTGGATAACGTAAACCTATATGTGTCGATGAATGCTATTGATGTTGAACTATCTTTTGCTTAATCATTTGAAGTTTGAACTGATGATTGCTTTCTCTTTCGATAATGCTTAATTATGATAGTGTGTAACTAACCCCGAGTGGTCGTTCGGTTGTCCGCCTCACTATATTTAAATATGGTGTAGAAGGTGTGCAGGAGTAGCATTGATGCTTGTTTGATGAGTTGCTTGAGGATAATGGGTGCTTCCTCCGTTTATCTGCTTTGGAGTCTTAGTATAGCGCTCTGATTTAGGGTGTCGGTCTTTATTTCCTTTGGTGTTGACTATTTTATATGTTATTGAGATTTTACTCATATGTTGAGACTAGAGGTTTATTTGGTAATGTATTTATGATGCATATGACATGGCTACTTGTAGATGTATGTTATTTATCCGCTGCGACGTTTTTGAGAAATTTTTATGCATGCTTTTGAGAATTATTAAAGATGTGACGTCTATTTCTTGAATATATGTAATATTCACGTGTTTTATCGCTTTAATAGAAGTAGGGCGTTACAATAGACAAGACCAAGACATTATCGACTTTGATATCGAAGTGAAATGTCAAAATATATGTCCTTCTCTACTCCATTTATATATTCATATATTTTGAAATTTTTTAAACATAATATGAATATGTCCTTCTCTTCTCCATTTATTTGAGACTCCTATCATTCTAATTACTAAATTGATAACGTGTGTTCTTTTTTTTTTTAACAAATTGATAACGTGTGTTCTATTTTTGGGAAAGAGATAAGTGTGACTATCTAGGAGGACAAGAAGATGATATCATGACTTCAAGTATCCAAGTTTATACTACATAGATAAAGAATTTAATGGGAGGAGAGAGATTTTTTCTTTTGCAGCGTAAAGTGAGAGAATTGAGAAGTTAGGCTTTTTTGTTTGATAGAAAGGAGTTGGACTGGACCCTAAATCCATAACATGCTAGAAAAAGATGGTGAATTCTGCTCTTTATCAAAATGGGTTTGCTCATTCTCGAGTGAAATGACTAAAATGGCCCTGCGTGAGTTAACTCCCGAACATGTGTTAACTCATGCTAGTGTAAATCTCATTCACTCTCAGCATGAGTTAACTCACACTAGTGCAAATCTCAGTGTGAGTTAACTCACACTAGTGTAAATCCTGTGTAAATCTCTGCGTGAGTTAACTTACACAATTTTAACACTAGCATGAGTTAACATGCATAAGGGCATTTTGGTCATTTACTTTGGGTAAAGAGCAGAACTCAAAGATGGTTTCTTTTTGAAAATTGCTTTTCTCTTAAGTGTTTTTCTCATTACCACCTCAAATTTCCAGAATTAACTCACATGTTAAGTTAACTCACATTCAGAATAATCAATGTGAGTTAACTCACGCTGCCCCAACGCGAGTTAAGTCACGTTTGAAATAACCAACGTGAGTTAACTCACTTTGAGTTCTGGTATAGCAACAGAACAACATTCAATGCAAGAAACCAAACGAGATTGACACATGACACATGTACAAATACATGAGATGTTCTTTGATTTTCACTAAGATGGACATAATATATGTTAAGTTGTGTCTTCAACTTATCTAACTTGTGGGTGTGGGTTAAAAAGACCTTAATCGTCTTCATCATGGTAAAGTATCAGACATGAACTTCAACTTCAACTTGTGTATTTTGAGACATGTTTCACTTCACAAAGTTTATGGAATAACAAGTATAAATAGTCGAATAATTAGAGACAGATATTTTTATAAAATGTGAGCAATAATAATAACGAATAAAATTGTCAATGTTTTGTCCATCACAAAAAAGTCATATTTATATAATGCTAGTTACATATTGGCCACAAAAATTGACGTTACATAATCGACCACAAAAAAAGGATGAACACCGACAAAAAAGTGTCATAGCCTATCTAACTAGCTACTAATAGATAATCATCTTCATCTTCTTCAATTACTTCAAATTCTCCTTTTGGTTTTTCGGGAGTGGGAGTGTCACAATAACTTGGATTGAGATGATTTGTTAGTTTTTTTGGCGGTTTCAACTCCTTAGACATGAGGTCTTTGAACAAAGCTTGTCTATCAAAAAATGCAAACTCCCATTTCTTAGCCTCATCAATCTTGTGATTCTTCCACTTCGTACATGATGGTGGAATTAGACAAACTTCTTTCATATAAACATGAAGAAAGTGGCCGGGAATTAAGTCAAGACACATGATGTGGACATGTGGGTTAAGTGGTGGAGCACATTGGATTGGGAAAAAAGTTTTGCATATACCTCTTTTGGACAAAACCAACTGAACAACAACTCTATTGTAGTAAGTTGCAACAATGTGACTCATATATGGTAATGTAACATGTCTCACACTTACCTATCTATAAAATTCCACCACTATTTGTTGAAGGTTGTAAACCATTCATGATATATTCAAAACGCTCTTCCGAACTTAACAAAAATTAATTATCTGACCAATACGAAACACCTCATTAGGGGACTGTATATCCAATTTACTTATTGATTGAGTGATGAAAACAAATTTGTTTATGATACAATCTTTATCTCATTTGAGAAGAAATTTTGAGGGTGCAGTATCCTAACCTAACCAAAAGAAAGACAATTATGATTTTTGTTGTGAGCTTATATCTGACATTAAGACAGAATCAGATACCTACGTCTGTTTCTGAACCCATAAATCATCTGATAAAGTTGTAACAAAAACGACAAACCATAACTCAAAGAAAAGCAGATCATAAAAAGAGCCATCCAGTGAAGAAACTTGAACATTATGCTACAAAACAAACAAAAAGTGAGCCTGTGAAAACAACTCCATGATTTAACGCATTTATTCATGGTTTGCCAAACCTTGGGGACCAACATAGTATTGAATCAGAGAATGATTTAATATATATTCTTCTTATCTTATGCACCGTGCAGCTGTCTCCACTATCCTTTTTTACAAAGACAATCAACAAGAATTTTCCAGCACTACAATTTCACTTTTTGTCTATTCATATCAAAATTCTTCACAACTGTCCTACACATTTTAAATAAAGGCCCTTTTGAAATGGTATATATCATATCATATCAGTGCTAATTGGCTTGCATAACAAATTAATAGGGGAAGAATAAATGGAAGAGCAGAGGGGGGACCAGGACTAAATACAAGTCAATAATAATATGAGAGTGATATGCATGATTTTTTTTTGGTGAAGTCTTTGTGAGGTGTGAAATTCTTATTCTCATGGTAATAAAGGAAATGGAGAAGGGAAAGAAAAATACCAAATTCAGATGGAGGTTGGATACATATATGGTGAAACACTGAAATACCATTGATGCGAGTGAAAATTGATTGATTTGAATCATTCTAGTTTTCACCAATGAGTTCTTTTAGTCATGTCATAGCATGATTGTTCTCACTTTTCATCCTAAACAACATTACATAAACTTGCCTTGTGCACTTGAAATAGAAGGTTGATTTTGTAAAATTAATTTTAATAAAAGCGAGTTGAATGTAAAATAATTTGGTATCTAACTCACAACTATATAAAAGCTCTCAATCTTAGCTATCACGACGGAGATTCGCAGTCCAAAACATTAACATTTGAAGGTAAATGCTAACATAGCTTTTTGCCCACTTGTTCATGACCTAATTATAGAAATATTATATTAGAAATTGTGTAATCAATGGTTAGCTCAGTTGGTATGGACAATGCATAATATATGCAAGGTCCGGTGTTCAAACCCCGGCCATTAAAAAAAGAAAAAAATAAAATAAAATATATATATATATATATAAATGATTTTATTTCTAAACAAAAAAGTTATATTTTTTGATTTCTTAACAAATGAGTAACATACAGCAGTAATCATAACTTTTAAATTGAAGTCTATCAGGGATTACTTGTAATGGGCGATTAACACAAGACTTAAAATTTTGACCAAAAACAAAACATAAGACTTCAAAAGCATTTAACTCTATTTATACATAAATATCATCTAATGATCCAAAAATACTAAAACATTCAAGTCCTCATTGTTCAATCTTGGGTGGTAAAATTCAACACACATTCAAGTATATTTATTGTTTCAGAAAGCCAAATTATCATCAATGATTAAACATAGATAAAGTTGAAGCGTTTGTTTTTTGTCCTCTATATCTAGATACCGTCCATGGTGAAAACTGGCATCAAGTACTGAGTACGATGGCATCTTGTAAAATCATGGTTAGTAGTAAGTACTAGTGTGCCAGGTTATGTCCGCACCACGTGTTGTGGCCATAGTAGTACTATTACAACTTGACATCATTTTATACCAGAAAACAAAAAGATTCTATCTCAACCTTAAGCACCTTGCAATTTGAACTTGTTATAATCACACATGTATACATGATCAATTTTAATTGAGTCCAAAAGCCATTATAGAAAGACAAAATGGAATTAAGTGTGTTTGATATCACGGTAGATATATCAGAATTACGGCGATCCACCGTGACTTTCCGAAATTACAAAGTGTAGTTTTTACAAAATTATAGTGGATCACCGCCAAGGCAGAGCCACACTGACGACCTTATAGGCAAGTTCCCCCACTTTCGTTTTGATTTTCAGTGATAACGTTTCTTTTGATGAATTACTTCTTTTTTGTTTATATGAATAAAGCCACGTTTTTTGCTCCTCAACTGTCACGTGATTCTAACATACCCACGACAGTGTTAAATATAGGCTACCACAAAAATGGAACCAACCAAGGTTGGGTTCAATGGGAAGAAATTAGACTTCCACAACATGAGAAACTAATGATCGAATTCTGATTGGGAGAGGAGTCTACATTCAGTGTCCGATAGTGTATTGAATAAGAATATCTATAGAGGAACCTATAAACAAAGACATGGAACTCACCATGACAGAGCTAGTGTGTGACATATTGTAGGCTCGAGCCATGCATTATCTAAAATTGGTCTCAAAATCAGTTTCTGAATCGGTTTCTTACGGTCTCCGTGAGCATAGCTCAGTTGGCCGGGACAAACATTATTACACTAAATCAATCACTAAATATATTTTTTTTAAGGAAATCACTAAATATTAGAAACTAGTGGTTTAGCTTCTGATTTAATTCAGTTTCTACATATTCTCTTAATTGCTATACTGCCCGATTTTATTAATTTGTTTCACCAATCTCCTAGAGTGAGGTAAATATAATTTCCTCTTGGACCAAGCATAATCCCCTTATCTTAAATTTTTTGTTATAACAAAAAAATTAAATCAAAGAATGGCAAAGTGGAAGATGAAAGGCAAAAAGCAGGAAAGAACAAGGGAACAGTTAGCTACTATACATTTATGTTAAAGTGGTGAGCTTTCTTCCTGCTGTTCCCTAGTTATGTAGGCTTCAATATGAAAAATATGATGTGTCTCTCTCAACTCAACCATCTAGAATCTAGCTCTGTCCAGTGCTATGAGTACTTTGTAGAGTTGAGATTTAAAATGTAGTGGACCATTAGTTTAATTCTCTCCCTATATCTAACTCCAAGCTTATTCAAATACATACATACCCCTAAAATAATTAAATACGATTAATGAAAACTGAAAAAGAGACGTTTAAAAGTCCTAATTCAACTGGTAAATGGCAAAATTGCAAGGCCAGACGTTATGATTCAGGTTCGAACCCGAGATCTCACAGTTGTGTGTGAGTTTAATTTCACTAGTTTACCACTGATCTTGATCTCAAGGGGTTAATATATAAATTTCAGTTAAAATTAAATTATTCTGAAGTATCTGAGTTCGATCCCAAATCAAAGAAACATCTGGCTAAAGATCGGTTTCTTCTGAGAATCAAAAGGTTTTTTTTAATAAGTTAAACTAGAATAATCGAAAAGTTCAGAAAGAAAAAAGAAAAATACAAACCATAACTACCTAAATCAATTCAATCTTTAATCATGTACTTCTTTTCAGTACCTCTTGTCATAATAGCAATGAATTTCTTTTTAAAATATTTTTAACTGGTCTTTGAATTATGATTCCTCTTACAATCAAGTCTTCTTTGCAAAAGTCTACACTAACATTATTGCTATTTCCTTTCTGATGAATAATATTGTCTTAATTATGCAGTCTGTAGGAAGTACTGTTCATTTATTACTACTAATAACATTTCAGTTATTTTTTAATCATGTTATAAAAGCAAAACATCATCAACTTCGCTATTTACTTTTATTTTAATTGTGAAGAATGGAATGCAAGAGTTGGTTGTTATGAAGCACGGATATAGACATAGGTATCGTACAATACACGACAATGACACGTCGACATTGATAAATTTTGAGAAGATGAAATAATTTAGGTTAATATAATTACAAGTATCAGTGTCGAACATCGGGACACGCACTCCATCTGAAGAATTTTTTGTGGGTATGCATGTGATATGGGTCCTTTATATGTGTGGCATCAGAAATCACAACATGAACAAAATAACAACCAGAAAACAAAAGCATAATCTTTTTCTCTTCATTAGTAATTCTTTGATTACCAATAGTTAAGCGTTTATGAGTGACGCGCTTGGATTTATTTTATCTGACAGCAGAACTATCTCTTTCAACAGTCACTTCATTCAACATCCATCAAACTATACCCACTCCTCACTTCACTGCATTTTAAGTTTAAACATTTCATTATTAGCTTATTTTTTAAAGACAAAACCCTTATTTAACACACACCCTACTTAATGCACTGTTGCCATACCTATAGTATTTTTCTTTTAATTCGAGTATCCTTAGCATGAAACCGTGTAGACTAATTCATCAAGTTGAATAAGACAACAATAAACGACAAAACTTTCCTTCAAAAGTTTTAAAGATACCGCGTTGGAACCTACAACTTTTGATTAAGTTAAAAGCGATCTGAACCATCTATCTTAGCGTTCTTGGTTCCCATAACCTTTAGTATACTACTACTAATAAAAGAACACGATTTAAAAAAATAAATAATGAAGCTTGTGGTCCACACACACTTTGCACATTCTTTCCCCCTTTCTGCTTCATATAAACAACCTCTTTCACTTCATTGTTCCCAAAACTCTAGCTTCTTCTATTCTACCACATAACTTGCTAGCTCCTCCCTTATAGCCATTGTCGGTTCAGCTCTCACAAAACAATGGAAGCCAAGAGTATTGAGAGGAAGAGAACACTGATGATGGAAAAGATGAGAAGGAACAACATGGTGGAAGAAGAAGTGGAAAATGAAGTAGAAGAGGAGGAGGGTGATGTTAGTCTGACTGAAGAAGAGAAGAAAAAAGGTGTCGGTGGCGGGAGAAGAGGAGGTGGCGGCGGTGTTTCTCCACCCTGTTGCCAAGCAGAGAGGTGTGGAGCTGATTTGACTGATGCAAAGAGATATCATCGCCGCCATAAAGTGTGTGAGTTTCATTCCAAGGCACCTGTTGTGGTGGTTGCAGGGATGAGGCAGAGGTTTTGTCAACAATGTAGCAGGTCTTCAACCTTATCTCTACACCATTTTCTCTAACACTCATCAATAATTTGTTTTTTCTTTTGACATGTTTATAGGTGGTAGAGTCGGTCACTATGAAGCACAGATCCAGACACGGACACCGGACACAACACAGACACGCTCACACAGCTAATAATTTGAAAAATTCACATAATTCAGTGTAATTACAAATGTCGGTGTCGTGTCGGACATGACACGTGTCCGACACCGGATCACGCTTAATCTGAGGAGTGTCCGTGCTTCATAGGTCGGTCATGTATTCCTATGATCTGTTTTTTTAGCTCACATTTACATAAAAACTAATGTTTTAAAAATTTAACAAGATATTAGACCGTGAGACCTTAAGGTTATGGTTTGCTTAGCTCACTCGGTTCAATCACAGTTGAACCATATGAAAAATAAATAAATTAGAAAAGCAAACAAAAATAAAAATCAGATCAGTCACTTCAACTGGTTCAACCGAACTATTGTATAACTGAGATTAAATCAACCAGCGAATTTAATCCCGGCGAATTGGCCAATTCCCATTTCAATCGGTTGAATCGGACACTTTGATCCAGTTTCAAAACATTACTTCGAACTATTATATTTTTGTAAGTGAAAAACTGACCTTTAAATATCTTGGACTAGAGCGTCATTTTCTCATCCTAAATTTCTGCAAAAAGAAACTATTTATTATTTCATATCATATACAAAGATATACTACGCATTGATCAATGATGAGTTATGCTGTACAGGTTCCATGACTTGGTAGAGTTTGATGAGTCTAAAAGAAGCTGCCGCAGGCGCTTAGCTGGACACAATGAACGGCGCCGGAAAACCAACCCGGAAGCTGCCAATGAGGGAAGCAGTCACAGCAAAGGACAACATCAACCTAAGGAAACTCAATGCAGGATTCAGATGAACTTACCAGGCAGTTCTGGCTATAAGTCCTTCAACATTAGATGAAGCTAAAGTGTTCAGTTCGGTTCAGCCAGCTCCCTCTCTTCTGTCACCTTCTGGTTTCTTACGGTCCAAGGCATAGAATAAAGATCCTTTGTATGTTCACCACAACAAGAACCTAATTACCCACCAAATATCCTACATCTAAAGGTCACAAGTGAGTGCCTTTTGTTTCTGATTGTCTTTTTCGCAAGTATCCTTATTAAAACACCTTTGAATGTTGTAACCCTATTTTCCACTCCAAAAGAATAAAAATCTACGGCTTCTTTAGTGTAAATTCACTTATCTATTTTTTATATATAATTTATAGGCTATCTAACATATAAATTGTCACATTGGGTGCTAGATTCCATTTGAAAGTTCATTTTATATATAATTTTATAGGCTATCTAACATATAAATTGTCACATTGGGTGCTAGATTCCATTTGAAAGTTCATTCTTAAAAAAACATAGGGTTAATAGGTCTTTACCCCCTGTAATATAGGTCATTTTCGATTTTTCCCCCTATAATTTTTTTTTATTTATTTACCCCCTGTAAAAAAAATTGTTTTTATTTATCCCCTAATAGGCCAAACAAAAATCAATTTTATTTTTTTTTCAAGAAATTTTCGTTTTTGTTTGGCCTATTAAGGGTGTGAATCAAAACAATTTTTTTTTACACGGGGTAAATAAAAAAAACAAAAATTTACAGCGAAAAAACCAGAAATGACCTATATTACAGGGGGTAAAGATCTATTAACCCAAAAACATATATATTTACAAACTGCACCTTACCTGTATAGTTGTGGTGTAGATATACATTTTTATTTTCACTTTATCATAAATACCTCTCTAATGTGCTACAACAGGTTAATTCAGTTGGTTCTTATTTATTTAACTCATAACTTACTGGAGTGTGCTTTCAAACTTTTTGTCGGTGTGAGAACCTAAGTGAATGATAACATATATGTACACTTGGATTTTGAGAATTTTCCCTAGCCTAGCACATCTCTTAATCTCAACTCATCTAAACTTTATTAAAAAAAAAAAAAACACATATACTTCCAAAATTGAGTCCAAAGTGGAAGCCTATGTTTTTATTGATGATAGTTATAAAACAGAATGGTGACTGAAACAAGATACAAACATTAGTTAATATAAGATAAGATCCTCTGGAAAAAAGTTAAATTTTCACTGTGTTCACCCTTTTGAAGAAGAGATGTCAGCAAAGATCTTCATTGTGGTAGTGTTTTACTAGGCACAAGAAATAGTAACCTTTACATATTCCCCTACACATGATCTAAAATTTAAACGACTAGACAGTAATTGAAAAATATACTTTATTGATCAAACTATCTTGCATTCATACAAATTACTTTGGCATTAACCATCCAATACTAAATATTTATTGCATTGCTACATCAAACAACACAGTATCCAAGTTGGTTTGAATGAAAGCAGGCAAGAAAAGAGATCACACACTTATGCTTGAGCAGAATAACACCTCAATGGATATCAACACTTATCAATATATACACTAAAGTTTGTAGATCAAAAATCTACAATGGAACTTCGCAATCAGTGAAACCTCACAACAACGCAAGAGATGTCATCTGAGCTCCTCCTGTTAAGCGCTTCTTCAGTAAGATGCTTTGCTGCGGACCGAGCATCCTTGATATCTTTGATAGCATCCACTGCTTCTTGATTTGACATGACCTATAATAACAAATGAGAATATAAAGTGAAAAATTATGCATGTGTGAATCCAATCAAACATGTTTGGTTAGAAGCAAAACTGCCCATAAGGTGAGTGCAAAGGAATGCATCAATCATGTGATACTTTACCATTTAATCAAATATTTTACCTTCCATAACCCGTCACTGGCTAATATAACAAACTCTCCACCATCATCTATCATCTTCACTGTCACATGCGGTTCTGAAGTCATGTGTATCTTTAGGCTTTTGTCGCCAAATGCCCTTGACACTGCTAACTGTCCATCAACCCGTGGAACATCCCCTGAATCGATAACAAAATATGTATCCTTAGATATAAACTGTATCCTTAGCCACGAGCAAATATTTTAGGAACAATATCAAACTATGAAGCACTGCCATCGATAAAGACACAGGACACAACCATGATAATGACAAGTAGACGCTGAAAATAATTTGAGAAGATGGAAGTGATTAAATGTCTCCACACCGAAGGTGTTGGACACGGGACACACCTTAAATATCACGGATTGATGCTATATATCAACCAGATACTGAAGAACATATAGAATCACACTAGATGATCATGTGCAACACTCAATGATGCATAGATATGAAAGGTATCCAGTACATCAATACAACTATTCTTGAAAAATAAAGAACAACATATTCTATGAAGCAGCAGTTATTTCAACTATTCTTGAAAAACATGATATACTATACCTGGAAAGTTAGATACAAAACCACCTCTGTTTTTTATATCATTGCTTTCTGTTGTTGGTTCATGGTCAACCGACAGTGGTATAGCAACACCATTATCAGATAAGACAGCCCGAGAATCCCCGATATTGGCCACCACTAGCTTCTGACAATTAATTAGTATTGCTGTAACTGCAGTTGAACCTCCTTTACCCAATTCACCTGATTTCTCTAAAATAGTAGAATCAGTTTCTTTATATGCTCTCTTCACACTATCCGCAGGTTCAGTCCAGAAATCAGGCTACATTAGACAATAAGAATTATACGCATACATTATATCCAAAAGCCAACATCTCCAGATGAATACGGTAAAAATACATGACCAAATCAAAACCATTCACTAAGTGTAGAAAAAAAAAAAAAAAAAATTCTTGAAACATGCAAAAGGAAGTAACATATAGTAGTACTAGTATCAAATTCATTCCACTTGAATTGAATTGAAATTGATAATTTTTCAGTTTTTGTTTGGAACCGACATGGCTAGGGTAATGCATTTCAGGCTTTACACAAAGTCAATATTGATTAAGCCTATGTTTTGGTACACTTATGCATAGGGACCCAATGCAAATTGGTGGTGATTTCTCATAAGCTAAAAACTGTAGCTTTTAGTTTGACGTATGTTTGATGTGAATGGACTGCAAAAACAAACAGACGCTAAGTAATCACAAAAACGGGAATCCTCATTAATTACCTCTTTTAAGATATTATCAAATAGATGAGAACGCAAGTAATCCGGTACAGTATGACCTGCGTGACCATCAAATATTGCAAATAAACCCAACTCGTTGTCATCAACATGCTTGAATTCAGCAACCACATAGTCTTCCATGGCATGATCTGATTTACCCTTTACCAAGTGAAAGCCATGAGTTACATGCTTTGACATCTTGCTCTTTCCTTTCCCAGAGTCTGGATCAGATGGTCCCAAAACTTTCTCCTGCACCAAGTCCAACATACTCCAGTTGAAACATAAGAAAAAATTCATGCTCGACATCCAAATGGAACGAAACTTGTGCAATTTATCTATTCATGTGGAATTTTCTCAAGATTTGTCATTGGTAACTTGTAAGATATTATGTTATGTGTATCTTCCAAATAAGTGGCTAAATGCATCACATACTTGAGGAATTCATAATGATATTTGAAAACACAAGAATTTGGAATTTTTCCTGTTACAACTGTTAGATTATAATAGCATGAAATATTCTTTTGTAAACAAATAATGTCTAAATTTGTAAAGTTTGATAAATTATTACCATTGCTCACATATGTTACAACCTCTATTGAATTATTTTTCTTTCGGTATCTCAGCCTTTCACACTCATCAGATTTTCATTTGAAAAAAGTTACTCGCTCAGGTCTATATAAGAAAAAATTCACTTTTTAGATTCATTCAACAACTAATGTATCTGAATTATAATATACATCAGATACACCGGTCATTAATGAACTTAAAAAGTGAATGGTTTCTTATATTAAGGAGGTCTGAGAATGACCAACTTGCTTTTTGACATCTCTATAATTGATTCATAAATGCACCGGGCACCGGTTAAGAAAGCAAAATAAAAAGTTTTAAAGTTGAAAATAACATTTTTTAGAGTTTTGATGAATTGACTGCACAAACTTTCAGTGCAATACTGCTATCATTGAACCCATGATTCACTTTCCCGTGTTATTGGGCTAAAATTTAATTCTGAAGTTTGTAGGCCACATAACAATTAACTGGTAAATTTTTCACCATCCCGCTCATTAACCAATTAACTATAATATTTGAAAATATTGTGGATCAGAGTCACAAATAACTATTTTGTAGCTAATTGAAAATTAAAGATCGTTGAAATAAAACCAAATTAAAAAAAAAAAGTGTGTAATTAATATGAAGAGAAAAAAGCAAAGGGTGAAAAAGATGATATACCTTCATCTTGTGGAGGATTTCTTTGCCGGTCATTGTTGAGTTCTGGAAGGGTGTGTGTAAGAGGTGAAGAGGCGAAAAAATAATGAGGAGAAAATGCCAAGTTGTATGAGAGAAGAAATACGAGAAAGATGGATGAGTGTGTTGTGTTAGAATAGATGATGAGGATCGCTCTCGTGTTGACACCGTATTAATTTTATTTTTGGTTTTTTTATTTGTCTAACATGTCTTAATTAAAAGTAACAATTTTTTATTAAAAAATAATAATAATTTATTAAAAAGTTAATTATTTTATATTTTTTTGTGGTGTCTGGGTTGTATATATCATGCATTGTCCTTACCAGCTGAGATAAGCTCACAGAGACAGTTATTTATTTTATATAAAATGCATAAGTTTCAATTCAAATATATTATTTTAAACTTTTTAACATATGCAAATTTATACATGATTGAAAAACCTTTTTTTATTATATCTTTAAGTTATAACGCAATTAATTTACGCATTTTTTTATATTTTTTTTTTCTAGACGGTCTAAGGGTTAGAATTTTATATTTAAGTTTGTCTATAATTGCACATGTTTTTTTCTTGAAGCAATAATTGCACATGTTAAAACAACCAAAAACAATAATTTATTACGAAACTACATACTGAACAAATTTTAAGACAAAATAACTATTTTAAACTTCTTCACATGAGCACAACATAGCATGCTTATTTGGCTCTGATTGTGCAAAATTTGATTATTTGGTATGCTTATTTGGCTTTTTTAATTTTTTATTTAACTATTATCCCAGCTTCCTTTTATAATAAACTAGGTTTGAGACCCGACGTTGCCCGAATTAGACATATTAAATTAGGTTGTGTGCACAAACACATATATAAGCATGTTGGATTGAAAATGATTTAAATTTACAAATAATTATCAAACATACCACGTTAATGTTTGAAATATTTTAGCCAAGAAATGTTTGATTTTAGTTTTCCACCTAAATATATATCCTATTAAAACATGGATTACAATAGTAAAAATTAGTATGATACTTTTGTCAATAAAACAATAAATCCAAACTAAACTTACTTTGGTTGATCTGATTGTATTGGCTTGGGACTTTGGAGTGTGCTCCTCTCAATGTCTCGGGTTTGATTCTTCCCGACGCCAATTTTGATAGGATAATTTGGATTCCTAAAAAAAAAAAAAACTAACCAAATGTATTGAAGACAAATTCTACTTATCTATATTAAGTTTTCAAATACTTCTTTGAATACAATATTAATTGTAGTATTCAAAAGAAGATCATTACTATTTTTAATAAGTATCTTAAATGGACATCCACGATCGGACCATCATAATTTAGACAAATTATACTTATCTATATTAAGTTTTCAAATACTTCTTTGTATACAACATTAATTGTCCTCTAAAAAAAACATTAATTGTACAATTCAAAAGAAGGTCATCACTATTTTTAATAAGTATCTTAAATGGACATTCAGGATCGGACCATCATGATTAACAGTATGTGTCTTTCATAATATCATATCCAAAGGTATGCTGTGATGTACACAATTGCATATTTTCCCCACAATGTGCACCTTAGTTTCTTTCCTCCTCTACAAATAAATTAAATTATAAATTACCAAAGTTTATTAATATATAACAAAAACATGAGAATGATATTTATCCAAACTCGTCTAACTTCAGAGGCATATAATTGGTTGATTGGAGACTACCTTTGTATTTTGTTAGTTCTCTCTTTGTAGCTAATACTTCAATAATATCTTAAAAAGATATGAAAGAGTAGGTTAATATCTAAATGTAAGAAAGGAAAAAACTATAATAAATATACAATAGCCATATAAATTAGCTCTTTAAAAAATTATCAATTAAGTACGAATCTTCATTCTTAGCTTTAAAATTTTTATCATATGATGTGAATTTGAATGCATAAAAATGAACAGTTGAATCATCATCTGACTTCATGACGGTCATATTCTTAAGAAATAGTCTGTATTCATGGGAAGTCATTTTGAATTCATAGTTCGTTTTAGAAATTGAGGTTTTTTTTTAATGAAGAAATTGAGGTATTTGTTATCTCATAACACATTCCATCAACCAACATAGATTGATATTTTGCATCTTTGTCGCTCGAAACAGTGCATTGAATTTTTCTCCTTTATAATACCAAGAAGGACAAAAGTCAACAATTTTTTTAATAACTATGCATACAAATGTTCTAAATACAACTAGATCCCCTACCCGTGCTAACGCACGGGCATTTATAGTGTGGATTAAAATAAAATAGAATATAACACATAATATATGTACATGTTGATAAATAGTTCCAAGTCAGCCTTATATAGTTTCCAAATAAAATTAAGCATAATATAAAAATACAATTAATGAAAATGTTATATAAAGTGAATTACAAAATAAGCTAAATGATTCATATTGTATGTAAAAGTTCATACATTCTTAAATATTTCCTTGTATACGACATTGGTTGTGTAATCAATGCAATCACCATTTTCATCAGTTATGAGTATTTTCAAACCTTTCCTTGATGTTACCTTGGAAACTGAGACATATGATTGGCCGTGAGAGAATACAAATTGTGGTAGGTAGATGCCGCACGGGCCACATACATTGAAAATGGAAATTCTCATCAAGTAATTGATCGTCTAATTACCTGTCTCCCTTAAAACTCATAAAAATTCTTTTGTCAAAAGGTATCTTAGTGATAACAATGGTATATTTGAAGTATGATACTTATTTGCCATTTGAAAATTTATTTATATGATAAACATGTAAATCCTGATTATTTGAAGGGATTCGTAAGACTAGTTCAGCTTGGATTTTGCAAATTTGTTCTGAGTTGTAAGTTGTGTTTGCATTCTCATCTACATATAAAAAAAAGATTAAAACAATTCACAAAAGATTAAGCTTGCAATAATTGTCTCAGAATTTGAGATTTGAAATTGTGAAATTTAACTATAATTTTTGAGTGAAAAAGATTGTATTACACTACTAAATGAAAAAGATTGTATCACACTACTTAATGAAATGAGCTGAACAAAGGCCACCTAAATAACACTTCATGTACCAAGACAACATCTTCAAGATTCCTTAAGAAAATAATATCACATGCCACACACCAGATATCAAAACGAATCAAAGCAGCTGCAAATATTCTAAAGAAAATCTATAGATATCAAATAACAAAAAAGATATTGCATGCCAATCATAGAACCTTCACTTCAAGTCCACCAAAATCAGTATACTTCAAAATAACAGTCACCTGTCAGATCTAGAAAAAAAAATTCACATATAAATACCATTTTAAATCATCTATTACATATTTAAAAAAATTCACCTATAAATACCATTTTACCGCTTGAAATGAAATATCGTCCATCTCCACGGGTATGAATAAATGTAATGCCCTCAAGATGTCCCATCAAAACCCCTGTTCGCTTGTCTTTTGCATTATATTTAAGCAACGCCGATTGTAACACCCCGTTTTTCCAACAATGTAAATAATACACATAATCAGAGTATTCAACGTAAAACGGAATGTCACACTACATTTAAAGTATAAATAGAGTAAAGTTACTATTTATCAAAACAACCCTGTCAAAAATTCATTTATATCGCAGCGGAAAATTATTTCAAAATCAACAACTTTGTTCAACAATCTTTGGCACTACGGCCTCAACA
>Ga0315915_1004550_pt1 | contig 17462 bp, 12 predicted proteins | sample MpolbnodulesMG_FD_207738 | JGI IMG/M metagenome (GOLD analysis project Ga0315915, IMG submission 207738) | Medicago polymorpha root nodule microbial communities from Los Angeles, California, United States - branched nodules | ecosystem: Host-associated > Plants > Roots > Nodule | place: USA...
TACTTATCACTCCATTTAAGATGTTCTCGCATTACCACATTTTTTTTGACAGTATTCATTAGTGCATCGAGGAGTTGACCAATAAAATTAAAAAATTACGGTTGATTAGATTAGAGATTATGAGACCGCACCGTCACCATAAGCATCATGTGTTGAAGAATTTTTCACTGAAAAGCAAACAAGTATAGCGTTAATTCTAAAATACCATCCTACACCTTTTTTCCTTCTCGATATAGACATTTCTCAACACTACACCGAATATTATTTCTGATTTTCAACTTGTTGGGGACACGCTTTCAGATCTAAAAACAGATCCATTTTCTCGACGTTTCCCGGGAAAATGGAAAAGTTCATCGACAACTTACCGCCGATGGATCTGATGCGATCCGAGAAGATGACATTCGTTCAACTCATCATCCCTGCCGAATCCGCTCACCGTGCCGTTTCCTATTTAGGTGAACTCGGTCTTCTTCAATTCCGTGATGTAAGTTCCATTTCAGATCCCAACACGTATAATTATATTCTATTCATTCATTTCTATTGAGTGCGGGGCTTAAGAAATGAAGAAAATGTTGTAGTCATTCATTCAATGCTGAATGCTAATTTGTAGGATTTTGTTCAGAATTTAGAGTGATTGATTGATTGGATCCTTTGTGCTGAATAGTTGATATTAACTGATCCAAAGTGTGACCATAGTTTTGTCAAAATTTTGTTGAATCTTGTTATGGTTTCAGATTTCTGAGGTATGGATTTTGTTGCATAATTGTATTTTACTGTGTTATTAAATAACACTGATTTTCACTGCTAATTTAAGATATGATGGTTTTGCTTATGTTCACTATCTTCATCAGGCACTTGGTATCATGTTAGAGGACTATTTTGTGATGGATGAATTTTTATAGACCCAACGGTCTCATAAACTTAGGACCAGAGGGGAGTATTATTACTCTATCATTAGCTTCTGTTTTAGAATTTTAGAATGTTATAAGAGGATAATACTCAACAGTTGCTTAAAAACTGGTAGAGATCCATCTACACTTCTACACGTGAGAAATGCTATAAGTCGTCGGAGTGGTAGTTGAGTCTAGGATCCAGGTTGTCCTTATCCGGACATGTTTGATTTACAAATAGGAAATATGTTAATTTTCTGATTACGGGCTATTCTATCACACAATTGCACGTAAAGAGACTTTAACACGTTAATGCCTTTTGGCTCTCAATGTTGTATCTTTGAAATAGCATACAAAAGCTGTCCAACTGAACCTATTTGTGGAAGGTAATTAGGTGGCAGTTTTGCTGGTGTATTATGAAATATTCAAATTTTGTTCAGACTATTCTGAGTCTTTCCTTTCCCCCATATGAAGGAGAAGTACTTTTTAGTTTTTTAAATTTTATAGATTGGATGTTGCTGGTATAGTAGTTTCCTATGATATTTAATCATTGCAATTCTTATGAGCACTGTTTTCTTGCTGCAGTTAAATGCTGACAAAAGTCCTTTCCAGAGAACATTTGTTAATCAGGTATTTATTCGTTGCACTAATGAGAAATCTTATTACATTCTGAACTCCCAACTGTATTGTTTGGGTGAGTGGATTTTGGGAAGAAATAAATTGGGAAAATAGAGATCGGTGAGAAATATTTTATCTCTTTTGTCTGGATACTGTATGCAAAATGGTGGAAGTAAGTTTTTATGTGTGGGGCCCAGCAAACAGATCTCTACTCCAGTGGAAAGACTTTTGTACGGAGCGAAGGAAGAGTGCGTGTTTTCCACAGATTATCCCGTATTAATCAATTACTATAATATTTTAGTCAATTACCATAATATTTGTGTCGATAATATAAATGTTTCTAATCGATTAGTAATGTCAACTTACTCTGTACCAACAAAGTAATGTCATCTTACCAAACTTGTGTAACGGTGAAAACATGTTTATGTTCAATCTTTCTATTGCTTCCTACTCACTATTCTACTCATCTTAATAATTGGAGAGAAATTTCCCCATTTCTACCAAATAGACTACACATATTTTTCACTTAACTTCTCTTCATTTTCCCTTCTCCCCAATTTCTTTCCTCCCTATTTCTCTGGCTAGCCATACTATGCATAAATCTTGACACCTTTTTGAAAAGGAACCTCATTTGTATAACTTGTGAATATTTGTCTACGTTTGAGATTTGAGACCTCTCTATACGGCCAGTGCTCATGACTTTGTTTCCTTGTATGCTAGCATTTACAACTTCATTTACTTGCGTAAAGAAACTTAAAAACAACTTCGTTTACTTGTGTAAAGAAACTTAAAAAGGAACAAAGTAAGTTGGAATTAGACTATTGTTATCCTACTCCTCAATATTTGATTTCAAAATGCTGAAGAAGGTTCAACTTTAGCAAGAGTTTTGTTTTCTCTTAGAGTTAACTACTCTGGCCTGGCAGTCTCAAATATAAGTAAAAAAATATTCATGTTTGGCAGTCCATCATATAAGCAGATACAAACTAAGTACACCATTTTTAATGATATCATCTGTATGATACCCTTCAGTTAATTTGCATTTTATTTTCAAAAACTGGCAATGGAATAAGTTCCCACGAGAGGAAGTTTGGAGGATGCAATTACTTTTATGATTATATTAATAAAATTAAAGAGATCAATTAATTCTTAGTTAGCAACTTAGCATGAGTTTGAACTTATCTTTATATTCGAGACCAGAGGGAGTATATTTTCTAGAATTTGTGTCCATTGAGTTTGTTGTCTTTTTAGTTTATTTTTAGACTGAATACAGTGTTATCATGGTTTATCCTCAGAAGTCATGATTGTGATAATGGTTTCTTTCTTTTTATTTCTTGTTACTGATATTAACTGTGTTTTGTTTTGGGCAGGTAAAGCGATGTGCTGAAATGTCAAGAAAGCTACGATTTTTCAAGGATCAAGTCAATAAAGCTGGTCTAATGTCCTCTTCTCGTACTCTATTGCAACCGGACATTGACTTGGAGGATTTAGAGGTCTCTTTCTGTTTATTTTTCTCTGTTATACATGATTCTTGCCTAAGGGTTAATATTCAAGGGACATGTTGTCTTGCTGTTAACAACTACGTGATGCCATACCTTAAGTTGGCGCTCATTACTGAAGAAGTTTATTAGTTTGTTCGGGCATTTTCAGTTTTGGATCTGACATTACATGTTCTGTTGGGTTTCTCTTATACCAGGTACATCTTGCTGAGCATGAACATGAGCTAATTGAAATGAACTCCAATAGCGACAAACTTCGGCAATCATATAATGAACTTCTGGAATTCAAGATTGTATTACAAAAGGTATTTTTTCCTTGGAAATCTATATGTTCCCTTTGATTTTGGTAGTTTGTACATTTTTTTATTTCTTTCTGTTGTAAGTTCATTTAACAATTAGTGGTCTTTCTGATGACAATTTGGCACTAGTTTTTTTTTTTTGGAGAGGATTTGGCACTAGTTATTGATTGTTTTATATTCTTTATATTTTTATTTTTTAACTTTATTACGTCACTCAAATATCAACATGGTATTTTTTTTAGGGGACCAATATGGTATTTTTCTGAACATGTAAATACAATCCTGTTATTTTATTTAATGAATAAAATGTTTCCTCTATGCTTCTGCTGCTCATGTGGTAATACTGTGGGTAAATTTCAGGCATGTGGTTTTCTTATCTCAAGTCATGGCCGTGCTGTTTCAGGCGAGATAGAACTACAGGATAATGTATACTCAAATGATGATTATATCGAGACAGCATCTTTACTTGAACAGGTTGATTGTAACATCTCATCCTTGATATTTTTTTCTTTAGTGTCAAAAGTGAGAATACTGTTATTGGTATTTTAAATTTATTTTATTCATTAAGTGGAATATACTTAATTGTTTATTTTACAGGAAATGAGACCCCAACCATCAAATACATCTGGTTTAAGATTTATCAGTGGGATAATTTGTAAATCCAAGGCTCTTAGGTTTGAAAGGATGTTATTTCGTGCTACAAGAGGCAATATGTTTTTCAATCAGGCACCAGCTGGAGAGCAACTCATGGATCCTGTTACAACCGAGATGGTTTTCTTCTTTCTTACAACTTTATGAAGATTGATAATTTGGCTCTTTTCCATCCTGTCAATCTGTATTTATCATTTTGTCCTATTGCATTCACAGCTGGTGTATATTCCCATGCTGTACCCTGTCTACACAGTGATTCAGACTCCTGTAATTTTCTTTTCAGATTGAGAAAACAGTATTCGTTGTGTTTTTCTCTGGGGAACAGGCAAGAACAAAGATTCTGAAAATTTGTGAGGCATTTGGTGCGAATTGTTATCCTGTTCCTGAAGATATAAGTAAGCACGGGCAAATAACTAGGGAGGTAAGTGAGCTCAGCTTTGGAAGATGTTACTTTTCTACCTCTTCAAATGTATTATTACAACATAGGGGCAAAATGTGCTCTAGATAAAGTTTGGATATTTGTAGCTATAGTTTGAGTGAAAGATTTTTTTTGGTAATCTTTTAACCTAAATACTAGGGAATTTTACATACCTTAACAAGGTATTCGGGTTTTGCAATCCAATAGGTTGGTTAGATGCTCTTTAGTTTTGCAATCCAATAGATTTTTTTGGGGTCTTTCATAGAAATACCATTCACAATAATCTAGTATGCATGGGGCAATTAGTTTCTCATTGAATTGAACTCAACTAGACAACTATACCTGATGCCTTTTCTTTTATGCCCTTGATGTTGATTTATATAGTTTATCTTTGGAGACTACAAATTTGCAAAGTTCCGTGGTTTATGGTTGAAAACTTCATATTTGGGTACAGGTTACGTCACGTCTTACCGACCTAGAGGCAACTTTGGATGCTGGGATCAGGCACCGGAACAAGGCGCTATCTTCCATTGCAGACCATCTAGCAAAATGGATGGACCTGGTAAGAGTTTGCTTCTGTATGTCTTGTTGTCTGAGATAATTTTGTTCTTTATATTTTAAATGCAAATTAATCCTACTATCTGATAAATGTTTGCAATAAATGAGTACCTATATCCTGAACCAATAGATTTCATCCTTGTCGCCTTGTCCTAGGTAAGAAGAGAGAAGGCTGTGTATGATACGTTAAACATGTTAAATTTTGATGTCACAAAAAAATGTCTCGTTGGAGAGGGATGGTGTCCTATGATCGCAAAAACACAGGTATTTTTGTTTCCTAAATTTGAGTAACCGAAAACATCATTGGTATATATTTTCTAAAAAAATAACTTGCATTCAATGATTTTCCAGATGCAGGAGGCACTGCAACGGGCAACTTTTGATAGCAATTCTCAAGTTGGCATAATCTTCCATCAAATGGATGCAGTGGAATCCCCACCCACATATTTTAAGACCAACACTTTCACAAATCCGTATCAGGAAATTGTTGATGCATATGGGTGAGCTTAATTCCATTGACTATATTTAGTAGCAGAATATTTTAATGCCATGAAGTTAATTTTTGGAGTGTTATAATTTTATAAAGTGCATTTGTTTCATGAAGTTGGAACATTGGGCAGCAATATGCAATGCCTCTGCTAAAAGGCTGATGAGCGTCTGACTATTGTATGTAGATTTGGATAAATTGAATTTATGTTGGCACACACAACTATCTGATGGTGTATATTCTACACCTTTAATGTGTAGACCTTATGTTTTTGAATAGATAAATTCTCAATGAAGTGAAACTGAATTTTTTAAGTTCTTGAAGAAATATTTTTGAATGAATGATGGAGAATAACAAACTCCGTATACTGGAGCTGAAGTGGTAAGTTTTAAAAGTGGTTAGTACTTCACAAGTTCATCTATGAGCCTTTTCAAACAGAAAAGGTGGGAGAGTTGTCTCTGTTAGGACCCAAGGAATTGAATTGAAAGGAAGGAACTATTTATTGAAATCCTTAAAAAACTATTTTATTGAAAGATTAAGAAAGATTTAGAGAGAGAGAGAGAGAGAGATCCTCCAAGGGTTTCCCCTTCACAATAGAGTCATTACTCTATTCACAAATGATTACAATATTCAATGATGATCAACTGTACATTGTGTTGGAAATTCCGCCTTAATTGCGGTCCGCCCCTAGTCGCCTAAATTGCGACCTTTGGTTAGCCTTCATTGCAGCCTCCAACACCTCATTGTGTTGGCTTTGAGGGGGTGGATTTAGTCCCACATTGGATAGATAGTACTCTTGAGAAGAGTTTATAAAGAGGAGGCACTACTCACCTTACAAGCCGCCAAGCCGGTCTTGTAAGGATGAGTTTCGCCCCAAATTTCAACACATTGTATTCTCCTATTCCTACAAATAGCCCTATAACAACCTCAAATAAAATAACCAATCAAGTAACTAACTAACTAACTTCTATAAAACTTTAACAACTCTTAAACCATTTTAACTACTCTAATGTCTATTATTCTATATCCTTACAGTCTCGTTCCCACTGCTTTTCTATTTCTAAACTTGTTTGTTGATCTGAATGTATGTCCAAGAGGTTGTAAAACTTCTTTAGTAGTTAAACCACATGATATTTACTAAAATATTACATGTTTGAGATTTGTCTTTTTGGATCGAGTTGTGGGATGTATAGTTGCAGATACAAATTGTCTGGCTTACTAGTTATTATGTTCCAGGTTTATATTGCACACCCTAATTTTCCCTTTTCTTGGCAGTGTTGCAAGATACCAAGAAGCAAATCCTGCAGTTTACACGACTGTTGTATTCCCCTTCCTATTTGCTATGATGTTTGGGGACTGGGGTCATGGAATTTGCCTGTTGCTGGGAGCATTAATTCTTATAGCACATGAAAACAAGCTCGGTACACAGGTAAAAAATCATCCTGTGTTATAAATAAAGTGACAATAGAAGGATCTGCCAAAATATGTACGGGACATGTGACATATGTTATGCTCCATCCTGGATTAATTAAAACATCATTCGAGATTTGTCAAACTTGAGCATTCTTCTTTTTATTTCTAACTTTAAGTAGGGTCACCATGGTTGATGATGTCCAAAGATTTGTCAACTAAGCTCTTTATCGTTAGCTACCGAGCATTCAGTATTTAGCATGATTCAGTGTTTATCTTTTTTGAGGCCTAAGTATCTTCAAAATTGGAATGTTAGTGAAATATATCTATTTATATTACGTCGAAGTGGTTCAGAGACTTAAAATACCCTTTAATTTTTTTGCTGATACCTAATAGTTCGTTTTGGTTTCTTCCAGAAGCTTGGAAGCTTCATGGAGATGCTATTCGGCGGGCGCTATGTGATTCTTTTGATGTCACTATTTTCAATCTATTGTGGGTTAATCTACAATGAGTTCTTTTCTGTTCCTTTTCATATATTTGGTCCATCGGCATTTCGATGTCGTGATACTTCATGCAGGTGTGTTCTATTTCTCTCTTGGAGCCTCTAACTATGGTGCCAATAGTTTTGTTTTGTTGTCTAGATGTATGATGCCTTTTTATTGGAGAATCCCACGATTCTCTCTTTTTTATTAAGGAAGATTTTTTTTTTTTTTTTCTTTCATAAATATGTTGTTTCTATTTCCTAAAATTTCTCCTTGATTCAAGGATGAATATTTGTATTCTCTCTATATGAAGCCTTGGACTGAGGAATCTATACCATCTTAACATTATATAATGGCAACTCCAAAATTAACTACCAATAATTAACTACTTTTTTGTCGGACCTTTTTCTAGATAAAATTACCCTTAGCAACCAACTTCTTTTTCAGATTTACATTTAAATCTAAATTTATGCCTGAATTATAGGAAATTTAAAACCTATCTTTTAGCTAAACAATTTTTTTTGCCACAAATTTTCTCACAGCAATCTAATATATTTTTCAAATTTAAATTTAAAAATAACAAAATATAATCACAACGAATTACTACAGAAAAATGTGGGTATATGTGCCCGTCTTTCTGCTAGTTAACATAATAGCATTCACCCTATTTCTTTCAACACCTTTCGGGGCAAAGTGTATGTTTCCCTTTTGCATTTTTTTTTTAACTAGTTTTCCTGTACAATTTTTTATTCTACGCTTTACACATATTGGTCCACAATTTTCTTTTTTAAAAAGGTTAGATTTGACTGCTCTTGTGCCTTGGTGGGAACATAACCTCCGTATCTTCCCTTACAGCCTTGCATTTCAACCAACAGCAGGTTTAGGGTAACAAATTAATTTATTTGCTAAAATGCCATCTAGGCTATAAATCTTGTGGTTGAAGCCAGGTGGGTTTTGGGAGTAGGGATCATAGGTTCATGTTGTAAGAATCCTTATTGACCAAAGAAGCTAGTTTCCACAAGACAGATATTAGTTCAAATAATTGTGCTTGTCTTACAGTAAGCTATGAACTACCATAATGAGATGAGTGTATACTTGGAAACCATGAATTGAACTTGGTGATAGACTGATAGTTCTGGGAGTGTTTTCTTAATTTCTTTGTATTATGATCTTTATAGATAGTGAATTTCCCATATGTATATGTTACTGACTGACTTGTATTTTCCTTAGTCCCTTTCCTAGGACTATTGATTCACATTTCACTCGGATTTATTTAACTTCATATTTATGTCATCTGGAATTGTTTAGCCATAATATCTTTCACGATTACACTATTTGTTTTGCTTTATGCATTTATATATTTTTTTATATTTGAATTGTTCCGATTTTGGCTGTTTGTATTGGCCAAGAATGCAATCAAGTTCCTTTTGTTTCTAAAGCAGTAAGCTTTAACTTTGGTGCTTTTGGTTTTTCATAACTCTCACCTTTTATCAGGGATGCACATACTATTGGCTTAGTCAAATACCGTGATCCATACCCATTTGGTGTGGATCCTAGCTGGCGTGGAAGTCGTTCAGAATTGGCTTTTCTGAACTCTATGAAGATGAAGATGTCCATTCTGTTTGGTGTGGCACATATGAACTTGGGAATTATATTAAGTTATTTCAATGCTCGTTTCTTTGGAAGCTCACTGGATATAAGGTGTGTCTCTCTTCTGCCTGGCCTTTGGAATTACTTCTGTGTTATCCTTTCGATAGAATGGTTTAACTTACTCTAATGTTGCTCCCAGGTACCAATTTGTGCCACAGATGATCTTCCTTAACAGTCTGTTTGGATATCTTTCCCTTCTCATTATTGTTAAGTGGTGCACTGGCTCTCAAGCAGACCTTTATCATGTGATGATATATATGTTTTTAAGCCCCACAGACGAACTTGGTGAGAATCAGTTGTTCTGGGGCCAAAGACCACTTCAAGTATGAGTTTGGTTCTTTTCTTCACTTTTGGTTAAAAAAATCTGTTATGTTTGCTGGCTTTTCATCTGTCTAAATTACCGCTCTTGATGTGCAGATTGTGTTATTGCTTTTGGCTATAATTGCAGTTCCATGGATGCTCTTTCCAAAGCCTTTTATACTAAAGAAGCTTCATACTGAGGTGCCACTTTTACCAGCCTTTTGTATGATCTTCTTGCTAGGAAGTTTAGAATTTTATTTGACCATGCCTCTATTTTACATTTACATCATGTGTACATATGCTTGTGGTTTGAGTTTCCTCTTTTTGACTGAGTTTCTGCAAGAGTTGATGAATGTCAGTTCTCGTTTAGAACCATTACAAGATCAACTTTATTTCAAATGAATATGCTTAAGTGTTAAACTACTTATAGTTCCTGTTGGCAAACACAAACAGATTTTCAGGCTGTAGTTGCTTTGTTCAATACTATTGTTGCATCTTGTAATTAAAAAGATGATACAAAGGGTCCTGCCAAGATTATTAATTTTTTTATCCTTCTGACATTGCACAGCGATTTCAAGGTCGTAGTTATGGTATTTTGAATACTTCTGAAATGGATCTTGAGGTCGAGCCAGATTCTGCCAGGGAACATCATGAAGACTTCAATTTTAGCGAGATCTTTGTTCACCAAATGATTCACTCCATCGAGTTTGTTTTAGGTTCAGTTTCAAATACGGCATCATATCTTCGACTTTGGGCATTAAGGTTTGCTCAGCCATGATCCTCTTCCATCTTCATGAGTCTTTAGTTTATACATTCTTGTTTGTTGGTTAATTTTTCTGAACATTTGCAGTTTGGCGCACTCGGAACTTTCTACTGTTTTCTATGAGAAAGTGTTGCTTCTTGCTTGGGGGTGAGTTTGATTTATAACCTGACTTTTATGCTTCAAACCATTGAATCATTCAATGTGCTTCCCTTGGTAGACAAAATGAAATTGCTATTCATATTTGAACTTGGATTTAAAGGGATTGCATCCAAGATGGCGATGACGATGACGATAATAATAATAGTAGTAGTAGTAATAAGAATAATAATAATAATAATGTGTTGCATGAAATCATACAATGCTAAAGAATTGTTTTCATATTCCATAAAGAAAAGGCTAGATTGGGTTGGAGAATGATATAGGTTTCTGGATCTAGTTAATTACAAGAAGGGGACTGATAAAGCTCCGCCAACCATGGTAGGATTTTTTTCCTATCAATTTGTGCTCTGCGTCGAGAGTCAATTAGTTGGAGGGAGCTTTTAGGTGTATGCACACTCCACAGTCGCCATCATCAGCATCGTTCACACCCTCTACTCCCCCCTCCACTCTGCTGTTGACACCCTCCTTCATAACCACTTGGTGCCTTCCTTGCTAAAGTCACGCAACATACTCCACTCCTGACACCCGACCCTATCTGTCACTGTCACTGTCTCATTTGCTCATCACCCTTCACCATTCATCACTACCATTGCCTACATCAGGCACCCTATGCCATGGTCAGGCACGCTATGCTTTTGCCACCTAAGGTCACCCTCCAGTCCACCATTGTCATCACATCACTTTGCAGTTCAATCCACCACCATCCTCGGCTCTCAACAGTCAACACTCTACCATTACAAGGAACCTCTTATTACCACCATCCCAGATCACAGAAGGATATTTTTTATCATCTGAATATAACTTATATAATATCTAGTCCACCCAAACATAGGATGGGATCTTCTAAAATAAAAAACATCGGATGGGATAAAATCATACTGTATAGTGTATCGTGAATCACCTGGTATGCATTAAACTCTAGATAGGATAAGATTGTAACGGGCTCATCATATATCACTCTTATAATCCAACTATTGTGTCCTATCTTGGCCACTAAACAAACCCATAATATATACTCCCTCCCGTCTCAAATATAAGCAAAAGTTAAGTCAACAAAAGTTGATGTATTTAGCCAGAAATTACCATATTGCCTTAGTCGGAGCGACTAGCAAATTTAGATGAGGTAGCCACTCATTGCTACCTTATCAATATCAAGATAATAATTGTTCTCCAAATGTTATGAATATTTTATATTTTATTCTTACATCTCTTGAGTTTTGTACAACTTTTTGTGAAATTTATTAGTTGTGAAATTAATTAAATAGATACACAGAGGAACACTAAGCTTGGAGTATAACTCACTATTTTAGCATTAGGAGTTATCAATCTGTCATATTATGTATTCCTTTGTTGCATTTTTATACATTTTCTTTTCTAACTCTTCAATTATTAATGTCATTTCTGGTTGCAATTAAAACAGGTATGACAATCTCGTCATTCGGTTAGTGGGGCTAACTGTTTTTGCCTTTGCAACTGCCTTTATATTACTTATGATGGAGAGTCTCAGTGCTTTTCTTCATGCCCTACGGCTTCACTGGGTAGAATTTCAAAATAAATTCTACCACGGTGATGGCTACAAGTTCAAGCCTTTTTCATTTGCTTCTTTAACAGAGGACGACGATTGATCCATCGCATCTAACTTGCTTTTTAGGCAAATAATATGGAAATTATATTTGCATTAGTGAAAGAAGCACAAGATGAGAATTTGTAGAAATCTAATTTAATGGTTACAGTTGTTAGGTTTGCCTAGTGATATGCTGCTTGATATGGACCTAGCAACAACAAAAAATCTTGCATATTTTTCTGTGGCTTCAACTGTATAACAGATCACACTGCCAATGGTCATGGAAGACATCTGCATCTGTAAGAGAATATCTACTTTGTAGTTTTTTTTTCTTTTCAAAATTTAGAATAGGAAACAGGAAGAGATAAGGAGGGGAATTTTCTGACTAATTTTTTGTAATTAGGAGCTGAGATTCATCATAGAATGTAGCTATTGGATTTTTGGGGTTGCATACATACATGATGTAGCACAGGTTTGAGAAACAACCAATTTCTCTGAAATTTTCTTGTATTGATAAATAATAAGTTAGAGCCCCATTGTTTTTGTACGGATTTGTTATCATAGTAAAATATAGAAATCTGAAGTTGAATAATGCCATGTTTCTCTGGAACTTGTTACTTATGTAATGATATTTGTGTGTGTGTGTGTGAACTTTTTTCAGGTTCAAGTATTATTTAACTTTGTCAAAAAAAGTATTATTAAACTTATTTTGTGTATAAGTTCTTAAGAGAATGAACCATGACAATCCTGAGAAGTAGAGTTTGTTGATGATTGTTTCAGTCAAAATTTAAACAATTTATCCTAAACGATTCGTCCTTAATTGAAACCACTGGAATCCAACCATTTGGTTAGAATAAAACATTGAATTTGATTAATTTACTCAATGAATTAGTTTATTTATTTTATTCAAATGAATTAGCTTTTTTTTATTAATTGAAATAAAGCAAGCGTATAAATTTTTGTTAAATTTACAAACATATTTTATTTACTCTTTGGAGAATTATCAAATTTAATTTTCCATCCTAAATTTATTTTGCACTTTTTAGTCTTTACAAAAGTACTCCGCTTGCAAGCACCTAGTCTTTCTTCTAAAACATTATAAACAGTTTTTCAAAATATATGAAAATATATTATATGTTGCGTCTTATACTGCAATGTTAAGCTCCACATGACTATTTGTCAAAGAAAAAAAAAGCTCCACTTGACTAATAAAAAACATTACTGCATGACAGCATACCAATTTGATGCAATGAGATAAGTTGTTGTATAATCTAATTATATTCAACCCAAAAAGAGTCAGGAGATCTTCCAATTGATAACGATATTTAATCATTCAAATTGGTTGAAACTAATCCATTTTTTATTCATAGCAATCCTTTAAATATTGTCAACGAAATTTCATCAATCGATAACAATACAAATCTCAAAGTCACTATAACCGAAAAGGAAGAATCTATGAAAAAACTTACGACACCTAAGTTTATAGTAAAAAACGGCAACATAACTACAAATGTAACATAATAAAAGTGACATAATAAAAATGTAATATTCATGCTTGCAGATTTATAACGTTATTCAATGTAAGCCACAATATAACAAAAAAAAGTCAAACAATATCACACAAAAACGAAAAACAATGTCCGCTTCAAGTCTATATATATATTTCTTTCATCTTACTTTCTCCTTACTTTCCCTCCTACCAAACCATGTTAATTTCTCCTCACTTTCATTCTTTCAACATTATATCCTTTCACTTTACTTTGTGATCCAAACAAAGCAGAAGTGGGAGTGGGGGTGGTGCAGATAGCAAACGACAGCCTCGTCTACGCAACCCCACATGTCTGTTGGAACAAAACATAAACATCAAATGTAGCGTAGAATCTTTCAGTTTTCAGTTCTAACTTCAAACTAGAAGTAGACACAGACTCTGAAAATTCATTAAAAATGGATATTATTATGAACAGAGAGTTGGGTTTCTCTCATCCCACTTCTTTTACTCATCACTTTTATGCTTCTCAGGTTTTCCCATTTCTCTCACTAGTCACAAAGCATTCATTGAATGTCATTGATAATGTTATTAGCTATGATTTATGTGATTTCTTATGAATATTAGCAGAAAGACGACACTAATATGTCCATCTTTTCGCATTTTTATTGCGCTTTATTTAATTCACCTCTTTCAGTTTGTAATGTCTGTATGTTTGAATTTATCTAAGTTTAGTTTTAGGCTCTGTTTGGAAGAAAAAAAATAAGGGATAAACTTGCTTATAACAGATGAACATACAGTGAATATGTGATAATGGACAAGTTAGTTGATTGAATTTATAATGTTTGATAAAATTAATGGTTGAAGTAGCTGATGAATATGAAATGACATAAACAAGATATGTTTAATTAATATCTTTTATTTTTTAATTAAGATAACAAGGGTAAAATGGAGAGAAAAAATGATAAGCTATAAGCTACTTGAAGTAGCTTTTATCAAATAAGCTAGTAAACAACCGTCATAAGCTTGTGAGAAAAATGGTTACTAAACAGTTCTATTTTGGTCATACGAGTTAATAAGCTATCTGATATATGCTCAAAATTGTCTTGAGAAGAGCGCAACGACATAGCAAAAATAAGTTGTACACCACTTTTTTACTCAAAGTCTTCGGCATTGGGTTTTTGGACCCTCTCATTTATAAAATGTTCAACCTCTAATTTTCCTAGCAATGTGGAACTTCTGACTCACACTTGCTACACAACACCCTCAATATCCAACATTGTATGTTCTTAGATTTAAATTTTGAAAATAATTGTGTTGTTGTGTACAAGTTTGTAAGTTAAAAAGATCTGACCAAAATTGTTGGTTACTTTTGGAGTGTACTTTATATTGTGGTATGAATGTAAAACTGATTAGGCTTATTTATATTTTATACATGCAGGTCCTTGTAAAGAACTTGAGTTTATATGCAAAATTAGAGGGTCATGAAGGATGTGTAAATGCAGTGGAATTTAACTCAACTGGTGACATTCTTGTCTCAGGTTCTGATGACAGACAAGTTATGTTTTGGAATTGGGAATCCAAAACTAAATTATTTGATTATCATTCTGGCCACGAAGACAACATTTTTCAGACGAAGATCATGCCGTTTACTGATGACAGTCGAGTAGTAACTTCTGCTGGTGATGGCCAGGTGAATCATCTGTTCATGTTTGTATTAAATGTTTTGTCAATCACCTTAATCACAGACTTACATTCCCCTTGCTTTCTTTTTGTATCAACAATTCAAATTAGGATTTAATTTGTTTGCACTATATTAGTGTAAAGATCTTTTACATTGTCAATCAATTATAATTATTCATTCATTACAAATGGCTGTGATCGCTTGACAGTATAAAATGTTTTACAGTTACAGTGTTTATCAATATTAATTTCTTAAAAATAAGTCATGATATGTTTAATTTTATGTGTCTGATGTGATTCGCTATGACTTAACACTTTCCCAATCTTTAGAACTAGAAAGGAAAATAGCTGAATGGTTTTTTCTTTTGAATTTATCTGGTGGAAGAAACTTGTTATCAGGTCTCACCTTGTATCTAATGTGCTGAATGCACCTTCATTTCAAGTAGCCAAAAATGCTCCAATTTTCTAAGTAGTGTCAAATTATGTTCATAGAATGTTGTAATTAAGCCTAATCAGTCAACAATGTTTATATGACTTGTGTTTGTCTGTTAGTTAATTTTATCAAGGTGTGGTCCATGCATTTGGCTCGTCATCCGAACTATGTAACAAATTGACATGTTGTAATTAAGCACAACATAAAGAATGATAGTTTAAGGTGTCTGCCTGAGTGCCCTCCATTGGAAACTAACCTTTATTTTGCAGGTAAGGCTTGGACTAGTCCAGGAGGATGGTAGAGTTAACACTACAATGTTGGGGAAGCACCAAGGTGCCGTATACAAGCTTGCTGTGGAGCCAGGAAGTCCCCACATATTTTATAGTTGTGGTGAAGATGGATTCATTCAACATGTTAGTCCAGTATTATAGTATGTTGCATGTTGAAGCTCCCGATTTATGCTGCTACTACCCCCCAACAGTTATAAGTTTTGTTTCTTTTGCAGTTTGATTTGCGAAGTAATTCTGCTACAAAACTTCTCTGTTGCTCCTCAACAAAAGGGAACAAAAAACAGCCTCCAGGAAAAATAGGGTTGAACTCCATTGTGATTGACTCTAGAATTCCATATTACTTTGCAGTAGGTGGATCCGACGAATATGCACGCGTTTATGACATAAGAAAATGTCACTGGGCTGCTTCAAAAGATTCAGACCAACCTGTAAACACATTTTGCCCTCATCACCTAATTGGGTCAAAAAATGTCCATATCACAGGATTGGCCTACTCAAAGTCAAGCGAACTCCTTGTCTCTTATAATGATGATCTCATCTATCTGTTTGAGAAGAATTCAAGCTTCGATTCTTTGCCTTCATCTGCTGCATGTGAAGATCCGAAGAATCTTCAAGAGACACGAGTTTACTCGGGCCATAGAAATGCAAAGACGGTTAAAGGGGTGAACTTTTTCGGCCCTGATGATGAATATGTGTTGAGTGGCTCTGATTGTGGCCATATATTCATCTGGAGTAAGAAAGAGGCTAAGCTGGTGAGATTAATGGTAGGTGATCGACATGTTGTAAACCAACTCGAGGGACATCCTCACATACCCTTTTTAGCTACTTGTGGCATCGAAAAAAATGTGAAAATATGGACCCCTTTAGGGAGTGACACTCCTCCACTTCCTTCAAATGTGAAAGAGGTACTATATGCATTGTCTTAATACTTTTTGAGCTTTTGTTTTGATCCATATGTTTAGTGCTTAATATGCTATTTATAATTGTAAAATCTGGCTTACATTATTGACTGAAACTTTCTGATTGTTAATTCACGTGAGCAGATAATTGAGGCAAACAGACAGGGAAGGGAAGATCGATTACGGGTCACACTTGCTCCTGATGTTATAATGCATGTCCTTCGGCTGCAGAGACGGCAGACATTGGCATACACTGAAAGAAGACATAATAGTGCGGATATTGTGAGTGACGACGAAGACGCAGAGGATTATTTTTTAGGATTGTTAGATGGTGATGTCTCTTCTGAAGAGGATTCTTCGGGAAATTCCAGGGATTGCAACATTAGCTAAAGCTTAAAGAAACAGATTTCGTTGCTTTTGGCTGACTAATTCCTTAGAAAATGCCTATAGTCTCCTTGTTTTTCACTTAGGATTACCACATGCATTCATCTTTAAAGCATGTTCCAGTTCTAACAAACGTATGAGGTAATAAATTGGTATTCAATATAAAGCCTAGACTGTTCAAGATGAAGTTTGAAGTTCTGGTCAATTGTAGGCAAATTATGATACTATGTATACTGTATACAGGTATAAAAATTATACAAAAAAATGTATATTTGGTATGAATAAATAGTATCAATGTTGAGTAGTGATTAGTTATGGAATGATAACTACCTTTTAAAAGTGTATTATCCTAGTTCTTCAATGTTGAATATTTGAGAAGGTCAATAGGAATGCATGTTTTTTTGATAAGACAAAATTGTCGAGTCAGTGAAATACTGTTATTTTACTTGTAAAAAGCTATTGTCACCTGAAATTATTCAACAAAGATGACTAATACTAGTGCTGCTGCAGATGCAATATATGTCATGAATAATATTTTTCAT
>Ga0315915_1004552_pt1 | contig 17448 bp, 9 predicted proteins | sample MpolbnodulesMG_FD_207738 | JGI IMG/M metagenome (GOLD analysis project Ga0315915, IMG submission 207738) | Medicago polymorpha root nodule microbial communities from Los Angeles, California, United States - branched nodules | ecosystem: Host-associated > Plants > Roots > Nodule | place: USA...
CCTTCATCATATACTGTCAGTATCTATCCATTCTCCCTTTCCATATTCTCTCTCCTCTCAACCCAGATTTAAAGCTACCATGAGCACCACCACTATCACTATCAGATCTAAAACCATTTCCATAGCCACCACCATGAGCACCGCCACTACCATATCCATAACCAGGCTCGGATCCTAACCCAGACCCGGTTCCAAAACCAAAGCCGTAACATCTATCAAAACCTGAAGGAGGATGCCCTGAACCGTAACCACACCCGCTTCAAGTTTACCGGTTTTTCCTCCTTAAACATTCAAGTTTGTTCTATGATCTTTGATATAAATGAAATTTTAATCTTTCTTTAAAATCTTTTCACAAGGTAGATTTACAAATTTAAGCACCATTCTTTCTAAGTTTATGCTAAATTTGAGAATTAAATTTTTAAGAAACACGTGAACAATTGGTTCAGTAAGAATGAAGTAAATTTTATTTTTTATAGTTATACTGAATGAAGAAAACAACATTTAAATTGTTGTTCTGCATAAAAAAAAAGTGTTGATTTTACAAGAAATAAGCAAATGGAGAGTGAAATAACAAGAAGAAGAATGAATATGGGGTCTGGGTGTTTGTTGATGGAAGTTAATGAGAGGGAGACAAAACAAAAATAATCAAGTGTATTTAATTTATGGTGGGGCTTATCAATCTAACGGTTTTGAAAGTTAATACACTATTCCAAAAAAAAAGAAGAAGGTGATGCATGGTAGGAGACCTATCAAAGTCTCCCACCGTAGACAGAGCCTTCACTTTACATAGGTTTTGAAATTTCTTTTCTAGATTCATGAAGCATATTACATTCAAATGTTATCATTTCTTTTGACTTTTGTTTTCATATTTCAGTTTTGTTCTTGATTTTCACAAACCCTTCTTTTTCACCACAAACCTATACTCACACATATGGTTTTTATTGTTGTTTTCAGCTTGGTTTTTAGATCTGTTTTTTAGTTTGATGACCCTAATGAGTAATGTTTATCCTATTTTAATGAGTTTCTGGACATTTGATTTAGCTATATTAACATTTGGTTTCTAATGTTGTTTTCCCTATTGAATCTCATAATAAACTAGTATTTGGACTCGTGCGATGCACGAGAAGTTGATTATCTCATTGACTAATAAATGTGATAGTTTATCATGAAATGAAATAATAGTTATTGTTAAGCATGAATTAATACTTCCAAAAGACGACAACAACAACAACCGAACATTATCCCACTATGTGGGGTTGACTACATGGATTGAAATATGTCATATTGTTCTATCACAAACCATATTTAGATCCAACTTATTAATCTATAAATCTTTTCTGATAGTTTCTCTTATAGTTCTTCCAGGTCTTTGTATACCTCTTATAATATGACGATTCTCTATTTGATTTACTCTTCTTACTACAAAATCTACAGGTTTTCACTCTACATGTCCAAACCACTTAAACCTATTTTCCACAATATTTATACTATAGGTTCTACCCCAATTATCCTATAATGTTGTAATTTCTAATCTTATCCCATCTAGTCTTTCCACACATCTAACACAACGTTCTCATCTGCGCACACTTACTTTATTCTCGTGTTGGTTCTTAACCGCCAATACTATGTTTCGTAAAACATTGTTGTTATGACAACTGTCAGATATTTTTTCACTTCAGCTTAAACGACACGTTTGTATCACAAAAAACACATGAGGCTCTTCTGCATTTCTATCATCCAACTTGAATACAATGATTTACATCTGCTTTTATTTCTCCGTCATTTGGTCCTATGAACCCAAGTTTTTTTGTTGAAAGAATGAATCCAGGATATTTAAACTGTGTAACTTGTATGATAAGATCTCAAACTTTCATCTCTAAGGTCGAACTACTTCGTCTTTTGTTGAAATTACATTACGTATACAATGTCTTACTTCTACTCAAACGAAAGTCTTACGCTTCTAAGATTTGTCTTCAAGTCTTCAACGTCCCATTCAATGCATACCTCGACTCTCCAATTAAGACTACATCACCTACAAAAGTCATACATCTTAGTGCTAGCTATTGGATGTGTTTCGTAAATACATCCAAAACTAATGTAAATAGATAAAGGATTGGGGTTGACTCTTGGTCCAATTCTTATTATGAAAAATCATTGATAGGGATTAGGGTTAACCCTTGGTCTAATCCTTGTTATGAAAAAATTATTGATAATGCTTCCAAAAGACAAATAATAAAACCCCTGAAGTACATTAGACTTCAACAACATTTTCGGTTCCAAAAAGTTGTCTAAGAGACTTAAGACCTTTTATAAATAAGATACATGGTCATTTTCTAAAAATATAAATAAACAGCAAAAAATTAGGAAGGAAAAGTGCAACAACATTTTTGGCTCCTAAAAGTTGTCTAAGAGGACTTAAGACCTTTTATAAATAAGATAAGATACACGATCATTTTCTAAAAATATAAATAAACAGCAAAAAATTAGGCAGGAAAAGTGCAACAACATTTTTGGCTCCTAAAAGTTGTCGAAGAGACTTAAGACCTTTTATAAATAAGATAGACGATCATTTTCTTAAAATATAAATAAACAGCAAAAAATTAGGAAGGAAAAGTGCAACAACATTTTTGGCTCCTAAAAGTTGTCTAAGAGACTTAAGACCTTTTATAAATAAGACTAATATTTAGACCCGTGCGATGCACGGGAAGTTGATTATCTCATTGACTAATAAATGTTGTAAGTGATCATGAAATGAAATAATAGTTGTTGTTGAGCATTATCTAATGCTTCCAAAAGACGACGACAACAACAAAAATAAAACATTATCCCACTAAGTGGGGTTGACTACATGGATAGAAATAAGTCATATTGTTCTATCATAAACCATATTTAGGTCCAACTCATTAATCTATAAATCTTTCCTAATAGTTTCTCTTATAGTTCTTCTAGGTCTTCATATACCTCTTGTAATATGACTCTTCTATTTGATCTACTATTCTTACTATAGATTCTACAGGGCTTCTCTCTAAATGTCCAAACCAACTAAACATATTTTCCACAATATTTATACTATAGTTGCTATCCCAACTATCTCTAAAATGTTGCAATTTCTAATCTTATCCCATCTTGTTTTACCACACATCCAATGCAACATTCTCATCTCCGCACACTTACTTTATTCTCGTGTTGGTTCTTAACTGCCAATACTTTGTTCCATAAAACATCGTTGTTCTGACAACTGTCTGGTATTTTTTCATTTCAACTTAAACGGAACGTTTGTATCACAAAAAACACATGAGGCTCTTCTACATTTCAACCATCCAACTTGAATACAAAGAATTACATCTGATTTTATTTCTCCATCATTTTGTACTATGAACCCAAGATTTTTTCTGTTGAAAGAATGAACCCAAGATATCTAAATTGTGTAACTTCTATGATATGATCTCCAACTTTCACCTCTAAGGTTGAAAAACTTCGTCTTTTGTTGAAGTTACATTACATATACCATGTCTTGCTTCTACTCAAACAAAAGTCTTACGCTTCTAAGACTTGACTCCAAGTCTCCAACATCCCATTCAATTCCTGCCTCGACTCTCCAATTAAAACCACATCATCTACAAAACCCATACATCTTAGTCCTGGATATTGGATGTGTTTTGTAAGTAAATCCAAAAATACTGTATAAAGATAAGGGATTAATGTTGACCCTTGGTCCAATCCTTGTAATGAAAAATACACTGATAAGGATTGGGGTCGACCCTTGGTCCAACCCTTGTTATGAAAAAAAATCATTGATAATGGTTCCGAAAGACAAATCATAAAACCCCCAAACTGATTTAGACTTCGAGAACATTTTTAGCTCCAAAAAGTAGTCTAACAGACTTAAGAACTTTTATAAATAAGATAAGATATGCAAAGTATAAAGAAACAGCAAAAAAATTAGAAAGGAAATGTGGATCAACTTTGTGGCTCCAAAAAGTTGTCTAAGAGACTTAAGACCTTTTATAAATAAGATACACGATCATTTTCTAAAAATATAAATAAACAACAAAAAATTAGGAAGGAAAAATGCAACAACATTTTCGGCTCCAAAAAGTTGTCCAAAAGACTTAAGACTTTTTTATAAATAAGATACACGATCATTTTCTAAAAATATAAATAAACAACAAAAAATTAGGAAGGAAAAGTGCAAAAAAAAAAATTTGGCTCCAAAAAGTCGTCAAAAGACATAAGACCTTTTATAAATAAGATAAGATAAGATATGCGATCATTTTCTAAAAATATAAAGAAACACCAAAAAATTAGGAAGGAAAGGTGCAACAATTTTTTTGACTCCAAAAAGTTGTCCAAAAGACTTAAGACCTTTTATAAGTAAGATAACAGGCTAAAGTGCCCTTTTCCACTCCTAACTTTCAAAAACTTGCAATTTTGGCCCCCTAAATACAAAAACTACAATTTTGCCCCCTTAAGATTTAGCCCCATTGCAAATTTGATCCTTTTTACCAATTTTGACCAGTCAAAGCCTATATGATACGCCACGCGTGTAATTATTGAATTAAAAAGCATATAATCATTTTTTAAATTAAATAAATTAAAAATGAAATTAAAAAATAAAATAAAAATCAGAAATAAATTTAAAATAAAACCTAAATCTTAATCTTCATATTCATTTCATCTTATCATTCCAAATCCAATCCAGAAAAAAAAAATTAACAACAAAAGTTAGATATCCTCCTAATCTTTCACTCTAATCCTCCACTCTCAATTTCATCATCATCACCACCAACAACATCATCAATATCATCACTCTAAATCTGAACCTAAACAAAGATACTCCACAAGGATCCAAGGAACAGACAAGAAAACCAAACAACAAGGTGCAACATAATACAACGACATAATCAGATTCAATGAAATCCTTTGGATGTAAGCAAGATTTGAATCATAACCAATCTCGTCGCTTCGAAAGCAACAACACCAAGCTGTAAAATAATGCCCATATATCAAATCTAGCTTCACTGCACGTAGCAACAACAACGCCCATTGAAATGGAAAACATTTTAAACATGGTATCATTTTTATAAGCTTCTTTTCTCAGACCAACACCAATTGGAACAACGGAAGAGAGATAAACTTCACGAGACATTGAAACGGGTTCAACGAATATGACAACACGAATGAATCTGAAAGGGTTTGTGAGATACATCTAACATGGAATTGAAGGAAAGGGTTGAATCTTAAAGGGTTTTGTGCTCATAAGACTGAATTTAGTAATAACAGCAGGATCTCTATTGTTAATTTTTTTTTGTTGGTTGGATTGGGATTGAGATTGAGAGGAAGAAATGAAGAAGAAGAAGAAGAAGAAGAAATAAAAGATTGAGATTTAAATTTTTTTTTTGATTTTTTTTTCCTGATTTTTTTTATTTTTTAATTTAATTTTTCATTTATTTAATTTAAAAATGATTATATGGTTTTTTTATTTTTTTAATTCAATAATTACACATGTGGTGTGCCACGTAGGCAATGACCGGTCAAAATTGACAAATAGGATCAAAGTTGTAAATTGGCTAAATCTTAGGGGGTCAAAATTGTAGTTTTTGTACTTAGGGGCCAAAATTGCAACTTTTAAAAGTTAGGGGGAAAAGTGTACTTTATCCTTTTTTTTTTTTGAAGGAAGTGTACTTTATCCTAAATAGTAAACATTTAATTAACCTATAAATTTGAATGTCTTCATCATCTTCATTGTCGTTCATCATGTTCATCATCATTTTCATAAATCAACACAAATTTTTCAAAATCACCATCAGTAGAATGAATAAACTCAAGGCAATCATAATCATTTCAATAATCTAAAACATCTTTAAAAATTAAAATCTCTAAATTCTCAATATACCCTAAATTTTTCTTAAATAAACCTGAAACAAATTTACACAAATTCTCCAAATCACTAAGGGTCCGTTTGATGGTCATGATAAGGAGACATGATATGATACATTAATCATATCCTGCTAAAATCTCATGCTTGATGCACCAAAGAGATATGATAAAATAAACCATTTTTCTATCATATTCTGACTTTCCTTTGTAATTTCTATCCTAAGTATAGACTGGGTTAGAAATTATCCTGATAGGATTAGAAATCATTCTTTAATTATTATCTTGATATTCTGTCATTTTTAAAATATTGTCATTTTTAAAATAATGATAGCATGTATTTTCTATGTGAAATGCTGAAGTCGTCACATCCTCTAACACTCTCTTTTAACACACCAAATAAGAATTGGACATGTGTCAAGCTTTTTTATTTCAATTAACCTGTAACATGTTCAACTTGTTTCTAAACATTTTGATTTTTTTTAATAATTTAATTTAAAAGAAGAAAAAGAAGAGAGAGGAAAGGTAGAGATACATGGAGTAAATATGCAATTATCTATTCGAAATTATAAGTTTCGTCAATTACCCCCTAACATTAACAAAATTTCAATTACCTCCTTGAAATTGCACAACGTTAATCAATTTATCCCCTCCGTCAAATTCTTCTGTTAGTCAACATGACGTTTTGCAAATATCCCTGAAGTTTTACACTTATGTGCAAAATACCCCCGAACTTAAAAATTTATATATATTTTTTCTCCTTCTTAAAAATTTATATATATCTTTCCAAGGGGTAATTGAAGTTTCGTTAAATATCAGGGGATAATTGATGAAACTTACAATTTCATGGGGTAATTGCCTATTTACCGAGATACATGTCTTCTTCAATTTCCACGACGGTGTTCTTTCTCTCCACGACGGTGTTCGCCGCTCTCTTCACGACGACGTTCTTTCTCTCCACGACGGTGTTCGCCGCTCTCTTCGCCATCAGCTTCAATCACGACGACGTTCTTTTTGGCGTTTGTGTTGTGGTTGTCCTGACGTTCTGCTTTCTGTTCTTTTGTTGTGCTGGTGCTGATGTTTTTGGCTGTTCCAAAAAATAATTTTTAATCTGTTAAAATGAAAAAGAAAGTTTAAAGTTTAAATTCTCCTGCACGTACTCAGCTCTGGTTGAACCGAAATGAAGAAGAAATGGCATTAGGAATTGTTGTTGTGTTTAAGGGTCTTTCTTTTTCCTGTTTAAATGGCATCATGTATTGCCTTAGTGCTGGTGTCTGTGATTGTGGTGTTTTTGCAGCACCAATGATTTAATTGATGCTGAAATAATTGATGTTGAGTTAAATAATAAAAAAACGATTTTTTTTGTTGATGGTTTGGTTGTCCAGTTAAAGAGATGCATACCACCATACATTATACTCACTATCATATATAATACTGAGTTTTTGCTTCAACTGTAAAGGCATAGTGAAAATTTGCCATTCAATTTTATGAGTTAGCTTATGGCTTGTGTTAGGGTATCAAATGTGGCAACAGTTAGCTTATATATGGGAATAAGAACTTGATGGCTGGGTTAAGATGCTTGTATTCATATTCTTGCATCAAGTTATGTAATTAAAAGATCAATATAGCAATATATTAAGGAGCTTGCTAGTTAGAGTAGTTTCATCTATTATTAGTTAGTGTTTGTTACTCTCTGTTACTCTTGCAGTAGCTGATATAGCTTGTACTTTTGATTAACTTGAAAATAAATTATTCACAAACAAAATTTTGGTTGAAATAGATTCTCATAAAACCTGTGATGGAGTTTAAGACTATACCAATGCTACATGAGTTGTATCTTTTTAATACAAATTAAAAAAGAGAGAGTACTTTGCCAATTCACTAACAGTACATACAGATATAAACCATGCAACTTGCACTTAATTTTTAACATAGACCAGTGCAAACCTCTGATACAAAATGATAGAGTAATCCTCTAATACAAAATGATTGAGTAATCTTAAAAGGAAAAAAACGGTCCCATTGAATATAATTGCTAGATATGTTTACATCCCAACATATAACATAAAAAATTCAATTAGGTTCATCTCCTTTTAGAACTTCAATTAACTTCATATTTCAGTTGGAGGTTTCCCGCCCATTGCTTTGAGCCATGTTTTCATCAACCAAGTAAAGCGCAACCAAGTAATCTTGATTGAAAGTGATTATTCACACCAATAAAAGGAGCAAATGGCATTTTGTACTTATTTGTGATATATGCTGTATCGAATGAAATCATATCTCCAAATTCTTGATAATCATCTCTACCTTTTGCATCCACCCAAAATACGTTTCTTACACGATCTTCATCATCCAAATCAATTGCATAAAAAAATCTAGGATTTTCTTCTTGCATAAGTATAAAACACTCCAACATTGTTGTTGCATCTCCCGACTCTAATGCCAAACGACGACTTTTATCTGAATGATTTCTAATGTCTTTCTCCAAGCAGCCAATGTTTTCATACCCTCCATGTTGTTTGGCCATTGTGGCGAAAATTTTGGTTGTTTTCACCCCAACATGTCGTAAAGTTTCAATACAGTTCTTTTGAGACTTATTGATTCTTCTATGGCAAGGAAAATAATGTGCATATGTTGGAAAAACCTCATGATTGTGATCTTTAATGAAGCTATGAACAATCCATTTTCCATCGCAATTTATTTTGATGCGTAAGCTGGCCTCACAATCCACCTTCAAACAAGGATGTGGGTTATGTGCGGTGGATGCTCTCTTTTTTCCATATCTTGTGCAAGCATAAGTCACATCAATAAATTCCGTAGAAACCTTTGAACGCTTACTAGTTTTGATGGAAATTCCAAACCCAACAGATTTAGCATAAAGAGAGTAGAATGAGTATGCCTTTTCTTGTGACTCAAATTCCATTCCGATATAAGGTTCTTGACTATCATTAGCTCCTGAATCACCAACACATGAATAATTATTGGTAGTCTCGTTAACAACTTGCTCTCCATTCCCATCAACAACTTGATCTCCATTACCATCGACTGCTTCCATTAATGTCTAATATATGGTGACAGAGATAACTGCAAGAATAAACAGAGACAAACCATCGTACAAAAATGAAAACCATTATAGTAATCAATATGAAAACCATTATAGTAATCAATCAGAATCCATAATCTCGTTAACTACACTTAAAATACCATTTCAGAATCCTTTCAAATATGCATCTATCAACAAGAATCCAAAAATAAAGGTTCCTGAGATTAAATGAATGATTTTAATCACATAGATTAAATCAAAACATAAGAATGGATAATCACGTATATGGTACCAAAGACAAAAAAACCAAAAAATAAACCATCTCCAACAACACTATCTTTCAAAACAGAAATTAAATGAATGATTTAATCACATAGATTAAAGTGTGAAAATATAAGAAAGGATAATCACGTACATTGCTATCGAAGATTTGCATGGCAATAGAGAAATAAACTAACAAGTAAAGAGTGAAAATAAGTGAGAACAGGAACCGTACATACCTTCAGAGAAAGTAGGTTTAGTCAATTATGTGAAAGCAACCAGTTTTTTTTTGACAGAGGAGAACATGAAAGGAACGTGTTTTGGGGGAGATTGAGCAAAAGAGATGAAAAGTTAAAACCTAATTTAATAATAAAAATAAAATAAATGATTTTCAACACTAAATGGTTCAACTGGTTACAAGTTAATTGAAATAAAAAAGTGTGACAGATGTCCGATTCTTATTTAGTGTCTTATAAGAGAGTGTTAGTTGGTGTGACCCTAACATTTTTTTTTTTTAAGAAGCATTTCTCATTTTCTATTATAATTAATAACATGTCATTTTTACAATATTTAATTAATTATGAGAGCAATTTTTTCATTTAATTATAATGATATCATGTTAATTATCATGTGCATATCAAACATATGATATGAATAATTTTACCATGTCCTTACCATATCCTAAGAGGACAAGAGAGTCTGCGTAAAAAGAACCAAATCTTCACTCGCTGCGACAATTGTTCATTCATTCATACATCCCGTAGTCATCCGACGATTTGGGAACAAAACAATAGATTAGTGAATCCATCCTTTCCTTCCATAAGTCACCTCCTTCCAATTCCACATTCACCACTCTCTTTCCTCTCGTTTTTTTTCTTTTCTTCCCAATTTCTCTTTTCCTAAAATATTTTATAATTGCCGACAAAAATTAAGAAAAAAGAATTAGAGGAAATGGAATTGCCAATGAAGGTAGGTGAAGATTACATGTGCTGAACCATAATACAGTATCCTCCAATCGTGTTGCAGCCAATCAATTGCTCATTCAGTTTCAAAAAAAATTGTGTTGATTTATGAAGAGGATGAGGAACATGATGAACAATAAAGAAGATGACGAAGGCAATCAAATTTCTAGATTAATTAAATGTTTATTATTTTTTATAAGATTAAATGATTTTTTTTATAGCTTTAAGATGTTTATCATAAAATTAAAAAAAATTGGTAATCACATGTATAATAAAATTGTCCAACTAGACGCCACATAAGCAAAATCGACTTTAAAATGGGACGGGACCAAAAATGAAGAAAACTGGAAATGGAGACCAAAAAGTTGGGTTTTAAAATAGGCGAATCAAAACTTCATTTTTTTTAAAATAGGAGGGCCAAAAATGCATTTAAACATTTTTTATTGCTACGTCATTTTTTTAACGAATTTCTAACAAAACCTCGTTAAAAGGGTAACAATGTAACATTTAAAAACGTAAAAGACCGAAGTTGAAAGGAAAATTAGCTAAATTGTTACATGAAATTAAGTTACGCAGGAGTAATTTTTTCAAATAAAAATCAGACAAAAATGGATTTAAACACATTTTAACTACATAACTGGAGCATACTTTAAAAAAAAAACACACACAGATACATATATATATATATATATATATATATATATATATATATTGACGAAACACATGGCAAAATAAATTGTGGAGCAAGTTCCTAATACCGAATAAATATTATACAAAATTGTATTGGGCTCCCCTATGTTTGGAGGTTATACTTGAGTTGAGTATTTCTCCCTTCCTCTCCTTTGATCTTTATTTTTATAAAGTATACTCGAGTATCTCTGACCCAAACTGACATTAAATCAACGATCACAACAATATGCAGATGAATCATCATAATCATCTATAATACTGTTTCTGAATTTCATATATTTTGCCTAATAGATCTCACATCAATTGCTATATTTTTTTCATCTGCAGCAGCTCCATAGAAACCACTCCTTAATAGTACAACACAATATAAACCATTCTTTCCCTTCCAATTAACAAGGTAATTTGGCGTGGGAATACCGTCATCATTCAAAAGGTAATCATCCTCCTACCAAAATATAATTAATTAGTTTATATATAAAATCTGACATACATCAAAGTATATATATGATCACATTTCTTTTGGTTTATACATTTTCCATTTTCATGTAACATATATTAAAATAAATAGTCATACTAACTTGTATCTAAAAAAACTTGACAGAGAATCAGCCACAGATCCACGATAACTAAATTGGGGGCAGTTGCTCCCACTAATGTTCCGGTTATATTTGTTAAGTCTTTGATATTTTAATGATTGTCCTCTCTTAAAATAATAGATTGTCCCATTAAATGAAAATTTATACTATTAAAAAAGAGTTTTGCTCATGAATTTTATAAAATCAAATGTGTAAATGCATTTGAAATGAAATTTTGAATAATTTCTACTACTTTTTGAATATAAAGACAAGTAAAGAACAATTTTAATTCGTAAATGTTAATGAGTGTTTGATTTTTCTAAATATAATAGGATAATGTTTATAATCTCAAATATTTTGCTCAATGATAATGATGTTATTATTCTATCACTTTTGGATTGCTAAAAATTTTCTATAAATATATATCATATAAAATCTTGCCCCCCGCAAGTTAACATTTATGGATCCGTCATTGTAAGGAATCAACAAATATAAAACATGTCTTGTAAAAATCTATCTTTTTAACTTTACAGGAAATGGAAACTTTGTCTGACTTTCATTTTACCATCAAAAGAAAATTTAATATTTGATAAAAAATAATATTTAAGACAATTAAAAATTTGATTAAAAATGATCTAATCAAAAAGACAAGAACATTTCCAAACCTTAAGCCACTTGTGGGTTGATCTCTTGAAGCCGGTGCAGGAAATAATAGAGTCAAAAGAGTACAATTGACCATTTTTGAATAGGACATTCTTGCCACTTACGCATTCTATTTCCGTTGGCAAAACCTAACGTAACACACAACACAATGCCCATTTGTCACGTCACAACAACAACCGCAATCATATTTTTGCACTTTTCAAATATAAACTCATTCATGTACTAACTCAATACTATATGTGAATTTATATCCTTATTCATTATTTGAATCTGAATTATTCTTCAAACGAGCTACTTTGCGGGGGCGAATTGACATTTGAAGTCAGTTTTCCATCTTTTTAGTAAAATGACATTGAACCTTGTTTATAGTTTGATAAAATTGTTTTTTGTTTTTAATTTTCAAAAATTAATTTCCAGATTTTTTTTAAATTGTTTTTTTTTATTTTTAAATTAATAGAATGTCACGTTAGCGTCACATGGCAAAGAATACACCGTCAGCCAGTGTCATGTCGGCGTCAGGCTGCCACCTAGCACTTTAACTAGGCCCAAGTGTTTTTTAAAAAAACAAAAAAAATTGCGAGGACGAAAAACAATTTTTTTTACAAGGACTAAAAGTAAAACGAGACATATTTGGAAGGATCTTTAGAATATTTTAGTCGATATATTAACACCAAAATAGTAATCCCTCTAACACAAAGTATAACAAAGAAACCACTAAAAGTTTACAACATTACAAACAAAAATAATTGACAAAAATCTAATGGTTCCCGTACATTAGTCCATCATGGACCAATACATGTATTGATCCATGCTATACGGAGCCTAAAGTTTGTCTCTTCAAATAAAATTAAAGGGTATTGAATTTTTTTGAAGTACTCCAGAGTCCATACAATTAGAATAGATTGATAGATAACACTAATAAGTGGTCATAACAGATGTAATGGAGAAAGCGGAAGACTATCACAATCACAATACAGAGTATACACTGGAGGAAATTAAAGAACACGACTAATATTATAATATGGTTACACGCAATTACTATAAAATACATTCATAAACCCACCACAAACGATTCAACATAAATTGAAAACAGTACAAAAAAAAAAAGAAAGATTGAAAACAGAATTTATTTCCCACACACATAGACTTTTTATTCTACCTATGACGCATTATGGGTAGCACTTGTGTAAATAAGCTGCATTGCATGAGTTGGTGGTAATTAAGGAACTGATGAATTCAATTCAATTTAAGGGCACTTGCGTCTGCCTCCATGGGTGGTTTGGTTGGCATAGCAGGGACACATTTCTTGGTTACCGGAAGTTCCCGGTGGCACGCAGTTGCAGCGACTGCAGCAAGTTCCACATGCCCTGTGGCAGAGGCGCGGCCGTGATGATAAACGGCACCTAGCAGCACATGCTCCATTGCAATCTGAAATTTATATCAAATTTATCTCTACTTCACACACATATTTTTGGTTAAAATAAATTTGATTGTTAGATAAAATTGATTAGATTAATTTATATATTTTTTTTTCCACTTTAAGCAAATAATTAAAACCAGACATAAGCTGTTGATGGAATAGTAATTTTACCTATCTGCTGCTGAAGAGAAACCTGAGTTTCTGCGTGTACCTGCGGTTCCTACAAAAACACATGTAATTAAATTAAATTGGTTATTTTATAAAGAAAACACTTGGAGCTTGAAAATCATAAAAGGATGAAGAGAGCAGCAATAGCTTTGAATTACCGGTTGGTCCAAAGCATGAACAAGCTGGAGAATGACAAAAGATACCAGAAGAGATGTAACTAGAAGCTTAAAGAGAGCCATTGCTAATGGCTATAGCAATTTAGAAAAGAGGGATTAGCTTGATTACTTAAAAGGTCTTGTTCTTAAAATGTGCACTGAATTGAGAATCGAGGACTCTTTATTTATAGTTGAAAGGCAACGCTGTAAACTAAAGATGATCTAGTGTTGACTAGTGAAGTGACTGACTGGCTCAATTTGGTGGTTAAAATTCGAATTGTTTAAATTGTATTTTTTGTTAGCCTATCAAATTTAAAAAATATTACAAGTTAATTTGAAAACAAAAAAGTATATGTAATTTTATTACAAGGGTAATCTTTTTTTAGTAATCTTATCATTTAAATTTAATGTATATATCACAGGTTATTATTAGGTGTGTATCAATAAAATGATAATATTTGTTTGTAAAAAAAAATAATAAAAATAATATCTTCAAGGAAGATTGACTCAATTAATAAAGAATTGATTCATAGTAAGTATTTTTGTTAGTGTTCGATGAGTTTGAAGGCATGATCTGACTTTGGTAAACTCTCAAAATCTATTTGACATAATTTCTTTATCAAAATAAAATAACAACATCAAGTTTATTATCATATATGCATCAAATACATGATAAAATATATTTTTATGATATTCTTATCACGTCATATATCTTTATTCAAATTTTTAATATTATATCATATCTCTATTCTATCTTAATCATCAAAAGTATCCTTACCACTTTGGATTTCGAGTGTGCATAACAAAATTAAACCATGTGGAGTGGACTATCCATCCCAAAGTGCAGTTGTGTATGATTTCCTTCTTGTTAAATCATAATAACCTTGTGAGTCTTTATCCTTTAATTATTTTTTTACCCCCCACCAAACCAGGCCAGTATCCTATATGTTTAGGATATATAAGGCAGATCCTTATAATAACTTGTTATAAAAATTGAATTGCTGAGAAAAATATAATTAATAATAAGATTTTTTTTAAGGATAATTAATAATAAGATTATTCTTAAAAAAAATTAGGGAAATTATATTTTATAAAATGGCATAAACATGCTATTAAATATGTCAATTAACTCTTTTCTTTGTGTACACAATCAGATGAAATGAGTGTGGTCACGTATTCATATTATGAATGTAGACAACGGGATCAGGATCCAATAGCTCGTATTTTCCTTTCCTTCGCAGAACAAACATAGGAAAATGCCTAGACGTTTGCATCTTCATTCATGTTGTGCTCTTTTCTCTTGTTTCTTACCAACTAAATTAATGCTTAATTTTTTTCACAATAATATTGTTAGTAATCATTTTTAAGGATCGCATTAAGCAGATTTATTTACCAAAACCGTTGCAAATTAAGCAAGTGAACAATTCCTTTTGGTGGCTACTATGAAGCGAGTGAACATGCTACGCAATTTGAAGCACTCGATGCACGAAGCTATACATGTTTATATTATTGGTCATTACTTAGGAACTAAACGTAGCATTACTTAATACAATTTGATCTTATGTTATGGAGTTGTGAACATTGCACACTCAAGGGATTAGATTGCATTATTGGGGAGAATGAAATAGTGGATGAATAAAAGGAAAAGTTCTGTTTTTTGAATACATGGAAAACTACAAGTGCTGAATTATTTACTATAAGAACCAACATTTTTGCTAAGTGGCCTGCCGCCATCACAGGCTTTGGGAGATTGTGATGGATAAATTTGGATCATGCAATGAACTTGTGATGCATGAAGATAAATTAGCTAGCATAGTAAACATAAAAATAGGAAAAGTGGTTAAGAAGCCAATTCTGCCAGCTGTATATGTCTTTGCACCATAGCTGTAATATGGTAACATCAAATTATCTTTTGCTCAATAACAATGTAGACAAACCATAGTGGACATATGGAATAGTATAGAGATGAACCATAAGGAGTTATGAAATGACCGATATATAATAAGTAAAGTTTGTTCCTAATAACAGTTTACTTTTATTGGGATAATTAGTATTAAGTGGTAATTAACTTGTAGAATTAGATTTATTACAAAGAAAAAGGTTTTATATGAGAACAAATTTTATACTAAGTGGATCTTAATGGTGGCTAGATAAAACTGAAGGCTAGTAACATTATCTTTTCAAAACTCTATTTTATTGAGCAAAATCCATGTGGGTATCACCACTTTATATGAAAACCATTTATAAAGTGTGAGATTCACATTAATTTCATCTAATAAAAAAGTGTGTGTGTTAGTGTGTTAAAAAGAGTGTGTATTGTTTATAACACTCTTCAACGTTTGGAATTACGACAAAGTCTAAGTCTAATGAATTGATGAAGAACAAATCATTGTAGACACTCCAACGTTTAAATCAAAGTTTGAATGATGTGAGCGAGAGATAATAACGTACACTTTTTATGGAAGGATAAATCCAGATTTCTAAGCATGAAGGATAAATCCTTATTTCTAAGCACGATAATGTTGAGTTTTCCGGCGAAACACCTACAAATTAAATGGACCCAAGAAATGGATCCTAGCTTGGGTAAGTTTGAATTGGGACCTAGCTCAGGTCTCGTTGATGAGTCTCCTTCCTAGAATGAACATATGTAAACTCAACCTAGTTGAATTAAAGAAACCCCGCCAAATTGTATCTTTTAAAAGAAAAATGCAATATCTTAGCTCACGTTGATAAAGTTCACAAAAGTCCCTCGAAAAGAAGATCACAAAAGCGTCACGAAATGAAAGTAGCAAATAAAGAGCATGGCTAACCATACACGGATGGTTATTGAATTAATATGATTGACTTTAAACTTGTCATTTCACTCGGAATGCATTTGTGATGTTTTTCATGACACAACATTTCTGTTCTTTTAAAAGACGGTGTATAAAAGTAATATGTTACGTTTGTACTCGTATAAGAGTTACTAAACGGTGGATTAAAACACAGCACATAAATGTTATTTATATTAATTTGATACATCTTTTACTCTTATTTTGGTATTCAATGCGGGGATGAGGGATTTAAGATTGCTAGGGACAGGAATTGGAGTTCTGTTTTGCTAGCATGTGATTCTAAGTTAGTTATGGAAGCTTTCTCTAATGTCATTTTGGTTCCTTGGAGGCTAAGGAATCGTTGGGCCAATTGTTTACACCTTTTATCCCAAATGAATTTCTATGTATCTCACTTCTAGGGAAGAAAATCATTGTAAGAACATACTAGCTAATCATAGTTTTGCGAATGTTGATGATCATTGGTGGTATCACATTCCACATTTAATTTCTAAAGATTTTTTTAGAAATAGATTATCTTTGCCTATTTTAGGTTCTCATGATTTTCTTAGCTGGGTTTTCGCCTATTCCCCTTAAGTTGTATCCTCTTTTTTAATTTATCTAATAATATTGAGTGGTGGTGCAAATGATTTTATTGTGAAACTTGAGGTGTCAACATAGTTGGGATGTCAAACTCTTGCATATGATGTCTTTGCACTACTCTGGCCTTTATATATATAACAACAACAACAAACAAACAAACAAATAACATAACATGAATTTTTTCCTCAAAAAAAAAAAAAAACATAACATGAATTTTATCT
>Ga0315915_1004553_pt1 | contig 17448 bp, 10 predicted proteins | sample MpolbnodulesMG_FD_207738 | JGI IMG/M metagenome (GOLD analysis project Ga0315915, IMG submission 207738) | Medicago polymorpha root nodule microbial communities from Los Angeles, California, United States - branched nodules | ecosystem: Host-associated > Plants > Roots > Nodule | place: USA...
AAAACTGCCACAAATGCAGAACTTAGGGGGCGGTTTTGTAATTTTTTTTCTTAGGGGGCCAAAATTGCAACTTTGAGAAAGTTAGGGGGCTAAAATTACTATTAAGCGAAAAGGAATAAAACAATACACCCTCCCTCTTCTCCGTTTTCCTTCCTCTGACCTCTCCTCTCATGGCCGACAATCCTCACCAACCGCCGCCAATCGCTGCCCTTCTGATTCTCCCTTCATCGTCTCTCTCCTCTCACTGTGGTCTTCCCCCCACTGTGTATACCGCCGTTTCAATTTGTTGCTCCATTTCCATCAATCTGTTCTATCACAGTAATATTCAAAGAAAACAAATCAGAGTTGGAACAAGGGAGAATTGCAGTTTTGAGAAGGTTCAAAAACCACCGTCGGAAATCAATAACATCTGATTCATAACAATAACAATGGTTTGAAACGACGGTGCGAGGAAGAGGGAAAAGGAAGAAGATAGAGGGGATATGTTGTTATTAACGGAGAGGGATGGAGATCGGCGACGATGGACGGCGGTGGGTGGAGAACGACGACGATGAAAGGAGGGGGAGAGGACTGAAGATGGAAAAGATGCAGAAAAGAGAGCGATGCATTATTTTTGTTCCTTTTTATTAAACAAATTTTTAATTATTATTTTAAATCTCAACCCTTAGATCTCTTTTTGCCACATGTCATACATATGTAACTTAAATGGACTAAATGGAGCACTAGATAAATGGAGCATACCTGAACTCATATGTTACATAGTTACCACAATTTTATTTTACTTTAACGAATAACGTATAAGTTAATTGATAACAATGCATTACTAGATTGAGTATGAGTGTGTATAAAATTAACAACCGAAATAACTGATAAATTTAAAATCATATTGAATGATATTATTTAAGTTAAGGGTTGAAGAAGTTAGATAATTCAAATTTAAATTCTAGTGTAAGAAAAAAGTTAGTAGTCTATGAATGTAAAGACACTATACATAAATTTTGTAGTTTTTTCTTAACACGACATAAATTTGTTGCATTCCCATTCCAATGGTACAATCGAATTTTTTTGTCATTAAATTTGAGTGTAGTAAGGTAGCATTTTCCATTTCCTAAATCGATTAACATACAACATAACAAAATCTATGAATCACCACACACAAAAAAAATGAATACATTCATAGAGGCTTTGTGTGGATATAATGAGCATTCATATTGACTGCACTCTTGTTTGGATAACAACTCTCCATTTCATGTAGCGGAGTCGGATATCCACGACAGACATCAAAGGAAGGAGGGGGTCCAATATCATCAAAATTGCCTGACACTCGAAGACCCCAATCCATCCAAATGTATACTCATTTCCCATTCTTTTAGAAGAAAATATACTATTGTTTACTAGCCAAAATTAGAAGTAGAAAAAAACCAGCGGCAAAGCTAGCAATATTTTTATTAGGTGACCACATATAATTTTTTTTAAACATTAACAGTGAATTTAACCGATAAACAAAAAACAAATTCACAATAAATATTACTTATATAAAATTTACTTCATAAAATACACTTTAAAGCAATAAAAAAGGATTATACCAAAAATGCAAAAGCAACATATTTTACCAAAAAAACAACAACAGAAACAAATGATTGTACGTAAAAATCAACAATGAAAGAAATTAAAACTGATAGTAGCTATTTATGAAAGTCGAACTCGACGATCATTTAAAGACTCAAATTTATCCATAACTGCCTATGAGTTTAAGTGACTTACAATATCCTTTTCAATATAAATAAAGTGTTGTTTCCTTTCATTTGTCCAAATATATTTACAAATAAGTTGATAATATTATAATTTTAATGTAACAATATTAATGGGATGGATGTTGGGACTATATGATATATGTTTTGGACTAATAGTAACAGATTAAAATTTGTTGCTATTGTAATATCTTATTTGTTTAATAAAAGTAACATTATTATTAGAGATACAGTTTGCTTATTCAGATAGATCAATAAAAATGATGACTTTGCTTGTTAATAACAAAACAGAAAAATACTATGACTTTTGCTAAAATCTCCATTCCATAGTGTCCAATAATATTATGATGTCTACGACTAATAATTAAAAAAAGTTTCACTCGTGCCAATGAGTTGTCGATTGCCCTCAAAACAAAGTGGAATTCACATAGATATATGAATAACAAAATGCTAAAATATTGGGTTCGCAATCCCTTATGCGATACGATGCAGACGACGACAGTTTACATATTTGATAGAGGGATCCCTCTATTTGTATCTATTGATCAATTAATTTTTAAGGTTAGTTAGTAGATTCAGCTGTAAAGAAAGTTAGTTTTTTTTTATATAGAAAATTTAAGGTGAGGAAAGAATGATGTTCCTTTTCAAAAAAAAAAAAAAAAATCAGTTAGTACATTGCATGTAGCTGTTACTCCATTGATACTAGTATATGTTTAAATGTAAATACGTATCTTTTTTACAGTTTTTTTTTTTTACAAAAACAAACTTAACTCATTTTATTAATAATAACCGTCTCAATACAAGATGAAATATGATCATGAACGTCTAACATAAAATAATGACGTTTTTGCTAACAAATGGGCAACACTCTTATGTTCACATCGCTAAACTATGTATTTATGTTTAAAACACTTTTTTAAGACACTATAAATTGATATAATTTTTATAAAAGAAGGTGCTATGATAGGAAAATGAAAGGCAACAATAATGTATGATAACGTGCTTTAAGAGAAACACCTTACACCTAAGTTATACTAATTAGCATCTAGGTAGCAAGCATGATCCTTTGTTTAGTCACCTTAAATAAAAAAGTGTTGTAACATGATGATAACACGAGAGAAAAAAGAACTAGTTCAAAGTTTAGGTTGATATAAATAAACAGGTAACCCGTGCTATGTTCTGCTTCAATACAGCAACATCGCTTTCAATATACCTAAGAAAACCACACACACCAATCCTTCCTCACACGTAGGCCATGGAGTTGAGACAGTAACATTGCATTCCACAAAAAGAGGCATACGCATGTTGTAGGGAACTAAATAATGGATTACGTGCACAATCATCATAATAACATATACTACAAATATTATATCATATATACAACTTGTCTATACTGAGATTGAGACCATGATTGTCTGCACTTGGTATATATGTGGTCGTTGGATAGTGATCGAACAATTTTGATTTTAGGTCCCGTATTTTTAATGTTAAAGAAATCAAATTTGCATTAAAATGTAGATCGTTTAATTTAGATCTAATAATGGTTGTATGTGAATGCATGCGTCAAAACATTGACAACAAAAAATCCGATTTGCTGAGATAGACTCATAGAGTTAGACTTTAGTCTTTAGACCTTCTCTTGACACCCATTATTAACTTTCAATAGTAATAATAAATTCCATTATTAAACTTTCAACGGTAATTGATATAGTCCTCCTAGACCTTACTTATGTTTGTCATTCCTATTCCAAATGTTAGAATTAGTTGAAGTTTATTTACTTCTTAAAACGACAAATATTAGTATTGTTGGTTGAAGCATGTTATCAATAATCATAAGCCGGTTATCTTTGTTATGATTACTTACTTTAGTTAGAATATAGTCACTATATAAAGTGTAATTTTTTTTACCATGGTACAAAGTTTCTATCATTATTTAACACGACTAGTATATGTCAAGAGTATGTGAACACACAATGTGTGCTCTCCATTATCAACGGAATTTTCTTCATTGAGAGTCAATGATCGAACCCCTAACCAAATTATTGTCATCAGTAATCAACAGTCTTCTCAATCATTTTTTTGAATTTATTGTCCTCTTTGATTCAAACCATAGGCGTGCTTCTGAATACTTTTTTGTTTAAGAAACAAAAAAGGTGTAGACGGTTGCTTTCCTTTTAACTTCTTCTATCTCCTTAGTCCTTTAAGAGAGCAAATAAATGAAGTGATGCCCCATTGGTGGCATTGCCTTCTAGTTACTACTCTCTCTGGTACCTTTCACTATTCTTTTTTAAGATAGCCACACTACATAATACACAGAAAGTAAATAGCTAGAAAGTGATAGAAAATGAGTTCATCATCAGGCTCAGGTCAGAGCAGTGGCCATGATCTCTCTTTCAAGATCTTGTTGATTGGTGATTCTGGTGTTGGAAAAAGTTGTTTACTTGTCACTTTCATTTCCAGTTCATCTGTTGAAGATCTTTCACCTACCATTGGTATTTACAACTCTCTCATTTCTATTAAATTATTGGTGTCTGCCTCTTTGATTCTTGATCTAGCTATTGTTTATAATCACACTGTTCAATTCAAATTCTAAATGTTAAAATAAATTTGCCATTGTTTAACTGCTCTAATTGCTTTGCTCCTTTTATATATGTCATTGGATTGTAATTAACAAACTATTCAATTTATGCACTCATTTCTTGTTAGCTCTTATCTCAGTGGTAACTGGTAAGAGTTTGATCTTGTAATCTAAAGAGATACGACGGTTGTATAATGATCATTAATATCACTTTAGTTGATAATAATTTTCGCCTTCTCTAATTTTATTTTATTTTAAAATGCTCTCATTCCTTAACTATGTTGCTTTTATCTGATTTGAGTTTTCATATAATCTAATGTTGTTTCTATGATCCGCAGGTGTTGATTTTAAGATCAAAACGCTCACGGTAGGTGGGAAAAGATTAAAACTCACAATTTGGGACACAGGTATATACTATCTTGTGTTTCCCCTTCATGAAATTAGACTGTTCTTCAATCTTATCAGCATGTGATTCGTAGAGTTTTCTGTTGAATTATTTGTTAATTTACCAAAATGACTAATTTAAATTAAGATGTAAGTTGACTGATAAAATAGCATTGGATCTATTGCAGCTGGGCAGGAAAGGTTCCGGACTCTAACAAGTTCTTACTATAGAGGAGCACAAGGAATCATTCTTGGTATGCTAATGTGGTTTATGTACATATAGATATCTGTTACATTGTTCTTCCTGAGAAATTGTGGCTTTGATCTTATCTATATTTATCTTCGGACTAAAGATGGCCTTGTTGTGAAACCATAATTTAGTAATAGTTGAACACTTGAACTAGATATAAGACACTTTTTCTAATGTTAATGATTTCTATTTATAGAACGCTTTGTTTTCTTATCTTCTAGTTTATGATGTCACAAGGAGAGAAACCTTTACAAACTTGTCAGAAGTGTGGTCTAAGGAATTGGAACTCTATTCAACTAATCAGGAGTGCGTGAAGATGCTAGTTGGAAATAAAGTTGACAAAGTAAGTTTTATGTTCTAATTAGTAAAATTCTCGCATAAGATTGCACGAATGTGTGAAAAATGACAAGAAATAGATATGTCAAATTCTTCCATGTTTCATTACCAGAAGACTTTTCTTATAATAGATAGATAGATCATCAAGAAAGTACTGGGTCTGAGTTTATGATTACCATAGAGAATGGATTTTTTTTATTGGATTGGTAGGAAATTGTCTTGGATATTTTTTTATTGGAAATTGTGGTTTTGATCTTACCCACGTCTAGAAAATAAAATAACATTTAAGTTTTGTGTTCCAAGTCTATTTCACCATTAGTTAGAATTAATGACAATGAGTCAATGCCCACATTATGAGAAAATCAAGACATTCTCATGATTCCAAAATAATAAATTCAATTCTAACCTATTGTAAGTATGCTTTAGGTGTGGACCAACTTAGAAGACCTTGTCTTTTGTATGGTTTGTATATATTAACATGTTAATACTGATCAGAGTCTCACAGTTGATGTAATATGGCCTAAACGTTTTTATAAGTGGAAGACATTTCTCACATTACAGGCCGGTTTTGTAGGGTGGAGTTAGGCTCAGTCTTAATTTTAAGATGGTATTAGAGTCTATGAAATATTTGTCGGGCCCACCTGTAATATTTTTTTTTTTGTTTTGGAAATACAAATGTTAGTTGTTATTTTGTTAGTAGGGCGGGTTGAATTCATGACCTCCTTATCATTGCAACTCCTATGTTCTTCCCCAAAACTACAAGCCACCTTATCACTCCCTTGGACTATCCGTTATTGAGCTACTCGGGTCAAACTCCAAATGTCTAGTTTTGAGCGTGAGGGGGTGCGTTGAAAGTCCCATGTTTGATGTGATACGACCTAAAAGAGTATTTTTCAAGTAGGAGGTATCCCTTACTTACAATAACATTGCTTCACACTTTTCTGCCACCATCACCGTGATATTCTGATGACATCCATCAAAATCCTGGATCCTCGCATTACCATTCAGAATGAATGAAATAAGATCTACATTTGTATGTGGCGTGCTTGTAATATTAAAACTTGCATTTCAGTGAATATGTAAAGTATTACACTGCCATTTAGAGGCACTATCATTTGTCTAAGCAACCAACTTGCCACACTTGGACATATGATTTACAGTTCTACTGGACATTCTGAAACCATAGAAGAACCTTGTGGAGATAGATGAGTTTTTGTATTAGGACCTCATTTAGCATAAATGTCAGTTACCAATGCAGATAGCAATAGCATAGGTTCAGATCATGAACATCTTACAATGTGAGATTTTCACATGATTGGTGGCTCTGGCTGTCCACTGATATCTGCTAGGGTTTATTACTCAGGATTCTGAAAGGGCTGTGAGCAGAGAAGAGGGCTTAGCCCTTGCAAAAGAATTGGGTTGTTTGCTTCTTGAATGTAGTGCTAAAACTCGAGAAAATGTGGAGAAGTGCTTTGAAGAACTTGCTCTAAAGGTACGACTTTATAAGTTTCCTTTAATGATGTTTCTATCTTGTGCATATTGTTCCAATTAACTGACATTAGGCATTATACTTAACTTATTTAGTTGGTAGTTTTCTTTGTAAATCAGTTACCAATTCTGTTATATGTTCCTTGGATCATTTCTCTATGTATATTCTATATATCCTAAGTATATAGTTTTTCAATTCATTCATCATCCATTCAATATAAATGAAGAATTCAGAGGAATTTGCTCTTCTCTCACGCCCTGTGAGTTCTTACTTTGATAGCAGGGTGACAAATTACCCTAAGCTTAAATATTGGTTCTAAAAATATAACACCTCAAGTCAGAAATCTGCATACAGAAGTATATGACGTGTTTTTGTATGATATATTGACTGGACGTTGATGCACAGGCATCTAATAAGAAGCTTACATATTGGTTTTGTATAAAAACTGGTTTTAAGAAGTGCTTATCTACTATTCTACGGATTTTGTTAAGTTAGTATTTTTCTCCTTGCCAAGACTTGACCCCTGGATCTTTAACTTCTCAATTCATTTAATCCCGTAGCTCAAACCAGTTGAGCTACCCAACCCCTGTGGTAAACTATCAACTTGGTCCCTGAACTATAGAAATACAATAAGTAGTCCATAAAACAAAGGTTTTGATATTTATTTATTTTTATATCAAATTATGACTTAATAGTAGAACACCGTTTTTTAGATAATGGAAGCTCCTAGTCTATTGGAAGAAGGATCAGCAGCAACAAAAAGGAATGTCTTAAAACAGAAACAAGAACCACAGTCATCCCAAAGTGGAGGCTGTTGCTCTTAAATTTCTGCATTGTGAACGTGTTGAACAAAAATCCTGTATATGTGAGTTTCTTCCCTGGTTTGTTACTGCTGCTAGTGTCCTTTGGTTGCTCAACTACTTGAATGACGAAATTGGCAACAATGACGCTTATTAGGTTGTGTAAATTTGTTTGCCTATGAATGATGTATCTTTTGTTTGCTGCTCCCAAGTCAATCTGATAATCATACTTGCACAATTATGTTTACTCACAAACTTGTACAAACTATGATATATAACATGTCTTTGTTTAAAGATTACAGGGCATGCCCCACTTAAATTTTTCATTCATTTGAAAACTTAAATACGGCCGCATCAGTAGTTTGTACTTTGTAATATGAAGTAAGATTAGTCATTAAACTCTTAAGATGATGCTGCCATGAATATATTATTCTCGTTGTTGTTACATTCAAGTATCCAACCACTATAATCTTAAGAGAAATGTTTTAATTGATAGTGAAATAGTGCAATACTTGCTCTTCTGTAATAAGCTATATGAAACAATAAAGAATAGCATCATGTCCAAGTTCAAAACATTAAGTTTCATGTCATAGTGGTCAAAATGCTTCAAACGGGTGAAAACTAAACAAGGAGTTTGATGTCCAAGTTCAAAACAATATTTACTGGTGTCTTATGATTCTGTTGAGTTTCATGTCTTCCACCACCATTTATCACATCATGATGAGTACTCATTGTTTCAATAAAGTTTCTTAGAGAAGTTTTATGCCTTCTCATATGTCCCCCTAAAGCTAGCTTGTCCAGATATAAACTCAGACCCACATATACAACACCTGTGAACTTTAGATTTAAAATTATTGGTAGCAGTCATGTTGGTCCTGCTGCTGCTTAATAATTGTAAAGTAAGAGCGGTGTTTGTGTTTGTAGGGGTCATATTTATGATGATCACTCACTTTGTTCACAAAAGTAGTTATAGGTTATAACTGCCTTTTGTTGATTTCTTGCTTGGTGCCAACAGTATTTTTTGGGTCAAGATCCTCACTATTCAATGTACACTTCCATTTGGAAAAAGATATACTCGTAGAATTAAATAATATTATTTTTAAAATATTATTGTTTTATTTCAAAATTTTATCTCTTTTCAAATAAAAGTGTTCATTGGATTGGAGAGATTATTAACCTGCAATTGGTTCTCTTGATTGATCTTGCATATGTATCTATTAATTTTCTTATAAAAAAAAAAAATGGAATTAATTAAGAGTAGAAATTCAGGTAAAGGAGTTAGAGATCGACGGGAGCAATAAAAATGATACAGTACTTCTTTTCCCTTATATTTATTTATATTTACATTACATACTTGATGATGTTGTGTGTTCCAGAGATTCTTAGCGTAATTAATAATCCTTAATGACTTCTTTTGAACGGGATTTTTTGAGAGCACGTAAAGAAAAGGATATTCAGTCTACGCATAATCTTTAATGAAACTCTTCTCTACATTATTGCATGTTGATTTAGTTATAGTCAATATCATACATTACCATGTTATGTTACTTGAACCTAAAATACAAGACAGAAAACTGTAAGTGTGGTCGATATGGTCACAAGACCAAATCAATAGTGTTTAGACACACATATAAAAAGATGGTCCTTAAAATATTTAAGCATTTTTTTTTACCATTTCCTCTTTACTATTAAAAAATATTTCTTTATGTACGTGTGACCATACACTTTTTATTTGATCATGTGACCATATTAGAATTTCTCAATCAATATAGTCGATACTATAGAATACCATGCATATTTGCGGACTCCATTTTAAAATAAAATATTTTGATCCAATTATGTCACACCACTACGTGCAAATGTCCGTGTTCATACTTAAAACATTCACCTTTACTCTTCCTTCTTTTCCGTGTTTTTCGAGAATTCAGGGATAGAAGGAAAAAATTCGTCGAAAAAATGTGCCCAGTAAAAAATTATACACACATGACATGACACAAATGATTTTTTTTTTTTAGGTGACATGCATAAAAAGATTTGAAAATTGCTCTTCAGACACCTTGAATTGTTTACAAGATCTCAAACTTTCAAAACTATCTCCACCTCAAATTATGAATTGTTCAACAGTAAACGATAGTTGTAGACCGTTCATGACTTTTTAAATATGTTAAACGACTAATCAATCTAAACAATTCTACCTGTCGTTTGGTCATACATGTAGGGACTTGTACAAACATGAGGTGTGACATTTTAGATCGGTTAATCGTATAACCGATTTGAAAAGTGACGTCAACATGTGCTTGCAAGTAATCCAAAGTGCCTAAAGAGCAATTTTCAAAATATTTAAATTAGCCCAATATAGATTTTAGTTAGCCAACAAAGAAAGAATATATGAAAATAAAACTCAAAGAGAAATCACACAAATTGACGGACCTTCATCTACGACCATATGAGTTCTTTCAAAATAAAACTCTACGACTATAGGAGTGTGAAATTTGTTGTTGACACGTTAAAGAAGGCTGAAAAACACCAGTAAAAGATGTAAATGCCCCTGCGGCAGTTAACTGCCGAAGAAAACTTCGGCACTACCGCCGGTTCCATTAACAGTTAACTGCCGATGCGTTCTTTATACAGAAACAGAAGCACCAGTTTCATATCAGTTCCTTCATTCTTCATAATTTGTTCAACTTCTCTCCAATTCTCACCAAATCCATTTTCACAATTTGCAACCCAATCATCCCCACATTATCACGAGTAAGTAGTATTAATTATTGTAATCATAATATTAGTTTGTTTAGGTTTTTTTTTAAAAAATTGAGTAGTTTGCATGTGGTTAGAGTCGATGTTGAAATTGAACTTCTGGTAGATTGCATGTGTTTTTAAGATGAATGTAGTTATTGTAATTGATGTTTGAAGGATTTTTAAGTATAATGTGGTTTTGAATGGTGCCAAATGAACACAATTTGAATATGTTTGATACTTTGCACACAAAGTGTTTGACAAAATGCCCAGGATTTTGAGGAGATTTTCTGGTATTCGGACTGGATTATGTGCGGTGTTAGGAAGGTTTATCATCACTTGCCTGAGAGATTTAGGCGGCAGTACGAATACGTGCAGAACGTCCCTAGACATGCAACAGATGTTGTTTAGCTGCGAGCGACTCAGATTGTGCAGACTTTCATTGACTTTCGCACTCACACGGTTAAGGAGCCCGATTAGGAACAGCCGACAGGAGAGGCGACATGGCAGATGGAGGATGGCTATATACTATGGTACACCAGAGTGTCTCACCCTTAGATTTTGCCACTTATTTTGGATCACCTCCGAGGCCAGCAAATGAGGAGTAGATCATTGCACATCAGTGGGAGCAGTACGAGGCGAGAGGCTCAACTGGTACTTATGCCATGATTAGTGGCGTTGTTGTCTATGCTGATGAGCAGTTAGGTCAGGAGGTGATGAGCCATGAGCAATGGTCTGCGTCCATGCGCCATGTAAGGGAGCAGATCACACCGATATTTACCAGGAGGCAAGCCCGGAGGCCAAGGAGGCAGCATGACGAGCAGGAGCAGCAGCAGGGGTAGTGTTATGTTGTTAGTTTTAGGAGTTGTTCGTTTTGGGCTTTGTTAGCTTCATTTTCAGACTTTGATGACTTTTGTTCGTATTTGGTTGACATTTTGTATTTTAACTGGTGTTGGTACATTTTTATTTCATCGTGGTAATTTGCGTTTATTTTGAATCAAATGTTGATGATTTATTATTGTTGTTGATGTGAAAATATTTAAATAGGTTGTGTTATGTGTTTAAAACACATAACAGGTCCAGAAAAATGAAGCTTCTGCCAATGCAGAGGCATCATGACACATCGGCAGTTAACTGTTGAGGGGTATTTTGGTCATTTAATGGTGTGTTTCAGCCTAAACACAAAGAGTAACAACAATTTTCTAGGAGTGTTGCGTATAGACCAAATGCAACATTAGTTTATAACTTTGAAGCCCAGATACGTGATACGGGTGGGGTACAATACGGTACAGGTTCGCGGATACGCGAAATTTTTAAAATTTGGTATACTATACGGCTAACATATGTTAACAAAAATTTTATACTAAAACCTATATGAATGTAAAATACTTGAAAAAACCACCATTGATTACTCTTCATTATTATATTGTTATAAAAGTCACAATTTTTAAAAAATAATACATGTGACCAAAATAAAAATAAAAATCGTGTTTTCGTATAAAATTGAATCATATACATTGCCAATGAATTTTCACAACATTGTCTCACTTTTTTATAAATTCAATCATATACGTATATTTGAAGTATCTTATAAGTATCTTCGTGTATTTGTGGAGTATTTTATAAGCATCCGATCATATATTTTTTAAAATTAAATAATTAATTTTGATACTTCGTGGATACGTATCCATAATTATCCATGAAGTATCGATTTCTAATACGTATCTGATACATGCAGGTCTTCATTTTGAAGTATCCAAGCTTCGTATATTTATAACATAGCATAGTTGCGTATAGACCAAATGCAACACTAGTATTACTTTATGTCCCTAAATATTACTGTTGCCCAAAAATCTGTGTCTAGGATTGACCTCAGATATATTTAAACAAAGATAATGATCCTCACGACCTGCTAAAAAGGGAGAAGAATACAATACATGAGTCATGAGCTATTTGCACCGTTTCATTTACCTAACCACAACTATTCTCAAAATTGATTTGAGAGGTATGCATTTGTAAGCATCAACTCAATTATAATCAAATCATTTTTAAAAATTAAGTTATTATGACGTTTTAAAATACACTACTAACATTTTCTATGTAAAAGAATTCTATTCACACATAGTGTTTGACCAAAAATCATAAGTAATTTACCAATATAATCTCATCGGCAGTTAATTGCCGTTAAATTTTAACCGGCAACAGTTAATTGTCGATGGACATTTACACTTTTTTCTCGTATGTTTCAGCCTTGTTAGAAGTGTATATAACAATTTTCTTTCTTTATTGTGAAAAATTAGGCCCAACGGGTGCCAAAAGCTCCCCAAAGTAAAAATAAATAGATTAATATACAAAAACAAGAATTCGGTGATTAATTTGATTATAACATTTTTTTTTAAAGAAAATGTAACACTCGCACATTTCACTACAAGTCCTATATGTTCCGTCAAAAAAAAAAAAGATATCCCTATATAGATTATAAGAATTTCACTTAACCCTAAAGAGTATATTAAATGAATTGTTAAAAGTGTTTTGATAATGTTCATCTATAATAGAATGACCTAGTTGAGTCTAGTGAAATGAACTAAATTCTAATAGAATAAACTAAAATCAATCAAAATAATGATCAAATCTTAGTTAAAGGAGTTATTCATTCATATTTAGTTTAGTATATCACAAATAGGTCTGGAATATGATTAACTCCTTTCAAAACAATGCAGAAACAAAACGAATAAGACGAAGGGAAAGAAGGCCCACAAATCGGAACAATATCTTGAAAATATGTAGCAGTCTCGACATTGAGCTTTGGTGCTTAAGATTCATAATGTATATGTATGTGTAGCTGTCCTTACCGACCGACCTTTCATCCATGACCATGTTCACGACCATGACATGCGCCCACACTCTGACTCTGATGTGCTAGCTGCTAGTAAGAAAAAAACCTTGTTGCATAGGCTATTACGTGAAACACTTGCATTACCTTTACACCACCATTTTTTAGACATATTTTTCATCCTATAATTTTGCTGTATGTCTGATGAATGATGGAACATGTGTGGCTCAAAATCATCTCCGTCCATAAAAATGGGCCCTAATAACCAGAGATATTTGTATTTTCCTGAAATGAATTGATAGGCTCCATAACTCTCCCTTCATTGAAGACATGTTTCTCCAATTCTTTCACCTTCTCGGTGATATTGCGACTAGTGTATTTACTTATCTAAACACGCCGAAATTGACTTCCTCCGGAGATTTCGCTATCATTAATTAAAATTATGTTGCTGTCGGTAAAATCTTTATTGAGTTTAATGGCCATAGACTTTGTTTTACACTAACTACATGTAACTATTTTTCTTTTTATGTTACACCATCATCATTTTAAAATGAAATGTTAACAAGTATCTCTGAAAAACACTTTAATCATTTTAAATTAAGAAATTATTCTTTAAGAAAATCAAACATTTTAATTTTTATTGCATTGATTATTCATATTTTCATAAAAACTTATCATTTAAGACTCTTAAAGAGCATTTGGAACACTTGTTAGCAAAACTCATTTTAAAATAATAATCATATAAAAGTAGTCTGACATGTCCCCGCGAGTTTAGACAAGTTGGTAGGAACAATGTATAAAATACGTAGGGGATGGGGTTCTAACCGCAGACACCTCACTTACTCACCTTAAAAAAAGTGAATTTCTAACCACCAAGTTATTTGATAAACAAAAGGTAACCTGAAGATAACCATGTGAAATGAAATCCAACAAATAAGGTTATTAGTGAAATTTTTCAAACAAAGAAAGGTTATAAGTGTTGGATCACGAGGGAGAGTTCGGTGGATCATCCATATAAAGTCAAGAGCAACTATAAAAGTGAGTTGAAATCCAAAATTTTAAAGCATTTAGATTATGGATTATCTCACTTATAAAGTGATCAACCTCTTATTTTGTAAACGGTGTGAGACTTCTAACTCACATTTGTTATACAACAAGTTCCTCTGAAGTGTGACGAGTCCTTCAATTCATTATGCTTCCTCTCAAGTGGAAATTTTTTCTTCCACAAACACTTAAGCTTGCATCACCGTTGTCATTATGCATCACCGTTGTCACAGGAACCAACGAGACACACTATATGATCGCCATTGTTAGGAAAAATTTTGATGCAAGGAGTCGGTTAAACCATTGGTTTAGATGCCACCGTTGGGTCATGAGGGGGAGTTACGGAAACATCCACGTCAGGCCAATAGTAACCACACAATTGAGTTGAACATTATCCTTTTACCGAAAACCTTAAGGCAATAGGTATACATGTCTTGTCACTTCTAAAATATTCAATCTCCTCTTTTCTAAACGATGTGGGACTTGCAACTCACACTTGCTACACAACAATAAAAAAAATTGTCGGTATTTTTTGAACATTGAGACCTTCCCTGACTCTAATGAGATCCTAGTTCGAGGAACATTGTATGGGCTTTGAGAGACCTCAAAAGTTGTGGTAGCAAGTTTATGTTATGAGATAGAAGGCAGGTAGTTATGTTAATTATGATGATGTGAATGCAAAGCAACAAGTTATGGTTAGTTAGAATTTATCATTGTCAGGCTGTGCTAAAATCAACTTAGATGGAGTGTGTCAAGGTGGCTTGCGAGCGAGGTGTAGTGGTTTGATTAAAGGAGATGCATGAGAGTGGCTATGTGGTTTTTATAATTTTTTGGGCAAATGTAGTGCAAATGTTGCAGAGTTGTGGGGCGTTTTGGAGAGTTTGAGGTTGGCCCGAAGATATGGATTTAACAAGGTAGAGGTGCATGTGGATTCTAACGTAGTTGTGAGGAGCTTAACTAGAGATGGTGATATTGGAGTTGCAGAGTTCCAGTTAGTTCAAAAATTTCATCAAAGGCTGGAATTAGATTGAGAAGTTAAGGTGTGTTCAACGTGCCGCAAAGCTAACTTTTGTGTGGATACCTTCACAACGATGAGTTGTAGAAGTGGTTTTAATATGATTATTTAGGAGCAACCTCCAATTCATATTAGCGCGTTACTTTTTTTTTATTCTATTGAAATATTACATTTCTGATGTGTTACTTTGTAGTTGTTTTTTGAGTTTAGACCCTCTTTATTTAAAAAAAAAAAATTAAATGGAATCAATAGCTTGCTATGTCCAAGATTATATATTTATTTTTTTATGCTTCGAGGTTCAAATCATATCGCATTCTAATTGAAAAGTATTATGAAGATGTAACAACTTGTAACAATTGTATTTTTTTTTTGTAAGGAATTTTAACAATTGTATTTGTTGCTAAACTATTTATTTTAGTTAAAGTACGTATTACGTGTACAAGTATATGTACGTTGTATGAAACATGTATGTGTACAAATTTGAAGCTGCTACACATGGGGTACACATACGAATATTGTCTACCCTCTAGAATGAGAACGGTGATGAGTACTATAATTACCTCCTTACCCAAACCTTATATATTGTCCTACATATATGATATATATCAACTAATCAACCTCTACAATCAATATTGTGACCGATAGAGTGGAAGCCAAAATTTGTAACAAAAAAAAAAAGAGTGGAAGCCAAAAATATAACTCTCGTTTGATTAACAAGAAAAGTCAAACATTCTATCATTAAGATTTAAAATGTCAATCTGTAACAACTCAATGCATTTTGGGTGATCACTGACAGGTCACTGTATTATAGATCAGGCTGGATTTGCCCAATTAATTCCTAACCAGTTTTCTATCTTATTTTCGTTCTTTTGAGTAAAAAAAACTAATTTGGTTTAAATATGATTTTTAAATGGAATGTATATTTTTTTATTTTATCAAAGTCATTGAAACACATCAGTTTATTATTAAAAATAGTATTTAACATTAAAATAAAAATCATTGAAACACATTCAATAGGTATTTTTACATTAATATATCTTAATATTTTTCATATTGGATGAATGCAGCATTATTCATGATGAGATTAGGTACATAGAGAAGTCTAACACAAAAAATAAACTAAAATTCAATGTACTTTTTAAAACTTCAAAACGAAAATACAACGAGGACGGGGCTAAGATTCTAAAGTTGAATGACTAAAATACAATAAGTCATTTTAACATATGCTTGCGCCATTTTGTCCTTTATGTTTTCCGGCCGGTGGGTATGGGACCCTTTATGTTTTCTTCAGAATAAAAATTTCGTTGTCAACCAAAAATGCAAATCATATAGATTTTTTAGCTTACTCATTTGCAACTTTGTATCCTTGCTATAAAACTGTCTGCTTACAATTTAAGAAGAGCAATGACAATTTGTCTTGTAAAAATAAAAATTGCTATCAAACTTTGGAAACTCATGTTGGAACAAAGAGTGTTTTACAAAGTCACCTCTTAAGTTTTGATGATAACAAGGTATTAAAATTATCAATTAGATATGCTAAACATTTATTCAAGTGTACAAAATCTTAATCAAAGCACTATTCATAAAGGTTCTGATTGAACAAGTCAAAGAGCAAAGGAATTTTTATTGAAACTTAAAGCGTCTGAAAGAAATGCGTCTGAAGAAAGCGCTCCTGAAGACACGTCATCAGAAGCAAAGTCATCAGAAGCAAGGTCATCAGAAGCAAGGTTATCAGAAGCACCTCATCAGAAGCCACTTCACAGAGTTGACAAAATACAGTGTACGAAGTGTACAACCACTAACTCTGCGCATGCCTCTGCAACCACCATCTCTGCAACTTGTCTCTACATCAAGACAAGAATAACAGTAATATTGTTGCAGACGTTGTTCTCTTTCAAATGGAATGGATTTGAAATTAGTTCTTCATAGGACAATTATCAAATCATGCAAAAGATCAATGGTGAAGAATCAAAGCTTCAAGCAAGACAACTTGATGTACCGGCTAGTTCTCAATGTCTCTCAAATCCTCTATAAATAGGGATAAAGACTTGAAGAACAAAAGCATACATACATACGAGAATACAAAAGGTCAATACTCTCTGAGAAAAACGTCGCAAACTTAAACACATCAACAACTTAGAGAATTCTTACAATAGTTCATATCTTAGAATTCTCAAGTGTCTAGAAAAACAGAGTCTGTTCTGTTCGTATTGTTTTGTGAATACCTCTGAT
>Ga0315915_1004555_pt1 | contig 17443 bp, 10 predicted proteins | sample MpolbnodulesMG_FD_207738 | JGI IMG/M metagenome (GOLD analysis project Ga0315915, IMG submission 207738) | Medicago polymorpha root nodule microbial communities from Los Angeles, California, United States - branched nodules | ecosystem: Host-associated > Plants > Roots > Nodule | place: USA...
TTTTTTTATTAAAAATAGATTCAATAGAGGAAATTATATATGCAGGGGCTTTGAAAAGGGAAAGAAAGTAAACCGGAAGAGAGGACATAATAGACTTCAGAAGAACCAAACACCCACCAAATGAAAGAAACTTATGGCTCCACGATGACAGACGGTTCACAATTCGATCGACAACAGGTTTCCAAAAGCTCAATTTTCTAGCATCTCCTCCAATAGGTAGACCAAGATAACCAAAAGGAATAGACCCTCTTCTACAATTTATTACTGACGCCACTTCTGACAACCACGAATCGGAAACGTTAACACCAGTCAACATACTCTTATGGAAATTCACCTTCAATCCTAACACTTCCTCAAAAATAAGCAACGCCGCTCTCATAGATCGCACATTTAGCCAACTCTTTTCGCCAATAATCATAGTATTATCGGCAAACTGAAGATGATTCGGACGCACTTCACAACTACGACCAACTCCAAACCCATGGAACATCTGCGCCCCCACCATTCATCGGCTATTTCAATGAAGCTATGCATGTGATGGTGGGAAGTTGAATAAAATGAAAATCGAGTGCGGATCGAAGTGATGAATCGAGGATTACAGAATTTGCGAAGGAAAGAACGATCGTGATAAGAGAGATCATCATGAGAAAAAAAAAACGAAAGTGAAAATGACATATAAGATGTTTTTGTCACATGAATTTTTTTATTCAGATTCTGATCTCTACATATTGCAATATCATTACCAACTTATCTTTGCCCACTTGGACAAAACAAACGAGTTATGATATCTGGTCATTTGATTTTTCGATGTGTTACTGAAACTTCAAAATAAAGTGATTCTGACAATTCTTTTGAAATGTTACGGAAAAAATGTTATAAAATCCCACGTACGTATTACAACCTGATTGAAAACATTTTTCTAAAAAAATAACATTCCAATATTTGACTATTGAATTCATTTCTAAAATGAAATTCGTTAGAAAAACATGAAATTGTTTCATAAAAAAATAAAATCATATAATGAGTCAAATAAAAAATTTGAGTTACGTGTTTGTTTTGTTGTTTAGACTTTCTAGACAAACACAGTTCTTATTTCAAAAAAAAAAAAAGACAAACACAGTTCCCTTCCTCTCCCCAACCATGGCTAAACCGCCACAGTCCTAGGCTGTAGCAACCATATCAATTCTCCATCCATATTCCATAAGAATTACTAGTAGAACATCATATTCTTTGTGAACCTCTAAATTAAAATGGCAACTTTGCCATATTTAATTTCCTTGTTCATCCTCGCATCACTATTAGTATTACCCCAAAGAACAACAAAAAGCCAAGAGTTCACATGTGAAAGGACAACATCATGCGAAACCTTCGGACTTCCAATTCGGTTCCCGTTTTCATTAAACCAATCAAATCAAACCAATCTTTGTAGTTACCCAGGTTTCAACCTCACGTGCACCACCAACACCTCCACCACCTTCAGTGAACCCTTACTCACTCTTCCAAATTCTGAAAGCTTTGTTGTGAAACGCATCTCCTTTGTTGACCAAATAGTTTGGGTCAACGATCCCAACATGTGCTTCCCAAAACGTTTCATGTTTGACCAAAACAACTTCATGTTAAACCTTAAAGATTCACCGTTTCGGTTAAGTGACTATTACACTTTTGTTAATTTTTCGTTCCTAAACTGTCCTTCCAATTCAACCGTAACAAATATAATACCACCTATAAATTGTTTGAATTTAAGCTCTATTAGTAGCATCAACAACGACAAGAACATGAATTATTCGATTGTGGCTATGATGTCTGATCCTCCTTTTGCTACACCGTGGACATCATTATGTGAATTTATTTCGTCAGCTTTGATACCGGTGAAAGAGACGAATTGGTTGTTTTGGATTGATTATTATTCTAACATACCGTTGCAGTGGGATGATCCTGATTGTGGAAATTGTGAAGCACGTGGAGGAAGATGTGGATTGGTTGGGGATGATGCTCTTCGTCTTGCTTGTTATGATCTTCCCACCCAAGGTGAAATAGTCAATGATGTTTTATTTTCACTCATTTCTTGCAAATTTAGATCATATCTTGGCTTTCTTTTAACTTTTGGCAAATTCTTATTTTTAGACTGTTTCTTTTTTTACTTATTAGAAATATCCAAATAGACCTTGAAAAAATATATATATCAAAATAGATACGGCGAGAACCAGAGGTATTCGCGGTGCATTTTGTTTTGGTTTGATTTTGAGAGACAATTTTTTGTTTGTGTTTAACTAGATTGCTAAGATAAAAACCGCAAACCAAACTGAACCATACGACTAAGTAAAAAAAAAAGATCCGAATACATCTGAATCAAATGCCCTTTTGCAGTTTTCGATTTGAATTAGTTCGTATGCGATTTTTCTATTATGTTGGTTTGGTTTTGAACACCCCAATGAGAACAATACAACTAGTAACAGAAGATTAAAGAAAACAACACCATGAAACACAATCGTTTATTTGCGTAGTTTGTGTCTACCTTTGCAACTATGATGGAATTTTTTGTAAACTTTTAAAAATGTATGAAATTTTTTTGTACAAAAAATTATCCTGTTTAAATGTTTATGAGAAAATAAAATAAAATAAAAACCATTGATTAAAAGATATTATTTTTTTCTCTAATTAACTCAACTTTTTTTCTTACACAAGAAAATCAAACAACCGACTTAGAATCTCCACTTATAAGTCGTAAGGATCCTAATTACTTACATAACTTTTTTTTTCTTTTCCCGTTGTTCTTTTGAGGTCTGCATGCAGGTCTTTCAAGGAAAGTCAAGTATGGTTTAAGCCTAGGTTTGGGAATACCTGGACTCCTAGGTCTAATTGTGCTTACATGGATGTTATGCAAAAAGAAGAACACAAGGAATCAAGTACAACGCCAAACAAGCACTGAATTTTCAACCTTTATTATGACGCACCCCCCAATTTTTGTTATGGGCCTTGATGGGGCAACAATCGAAAGATATCCTAAAACCCAGCTTGGTGAAAGTGGAAGATTGCCTAGACCCAGTGACAACATTTGCTCTATATGTCTTTGTGAGTATCAGCCAAATGAAGTATTAAGGACAATTCCTGAGTGTAATCACTATTTTCATGTTAATTGTATAGATGGATGGCTCAAGACAAATGCTACTTGCCCTCTGTGTCGAAATTTTCCAGAGAGATCTACTTCGTTTTCTTCAGTTTTGCCTATATCTCCAACTTCTTAAAAATTGTCATTGTAATTAACTATTACTACTCATTAGTATCACTTTATCAGTATGTTATGATCGATGCAAATTATTTAACTACAAGTAGAGCAGGTGAGTGTAATTTTTCTATGTAATTTATTCATCTAGCAAAATTTAAGGAATGTCGTATATGGTTTTATTATAAATACATTTAAGAAACTACAGTAAAAAGGAAAAAATATATCTTTTATTATAAAAGTTAGACTTGATGAGCTAGCATGCTTGCCATAATCCCTTGCATTTTTTCCTCCTAAGCATGTAATTATTGTCAATTTAATCTCCCAACCACACATTTAATCACAGCCGTTGATTCAAACTCTATTTTTAAACTCCTCACTTTCTCTCTCATACAGAAACGTCATAATGACAATTGAAAACAGTGCTGATCATCATCTTTTTTCCTCCCTAATACGTAATTAATGCTAATCAACTCAGTCAACCACTCCATTCATCTCAGCTGTAGATCTAATAACCTTTCTTGTATTAATGTTCCATGATTTGAGTCAACCACCCCCTACATCTCAGCCGTAGATCTCATAACCTTCCATGTATATTAACGAATGCATTCCCATTATCCTCTCCTGCCATCATTTTTACGTCAAAACAGTTTAGACTTAACAATGGAAAGTGATGCACAAACTCTCTTAGTCTTGCACTGCTTGAAGGGTACAAAAAATATCAAACAATTAGTGATATTGGAGAGGATATTGGATTTTATTGGCTACACTTGCCAAGCTGGCATGTTAGCCCTAATCCATCCTCATTTTCCCTCCCTAACACGTAATTAATGTTAATCAACTCAGTCGACCACTGCCTACATCTCAGCCGTAGATCTCATAACCTCATTTTCCTTTCATCTCAGCCGTATTAAATTGCCAATAATATCATTTAATTCTTTAATCATATCTGTTTTGATATGATTAAACGCTATTAAAAGCAGACAAATGATAATTAAGTGATATTATTGGTTAGTTTTCCTTAAATGTATACAAGTTGACTTGCCTTTTATGTGTTTATATCATTATTGGCAGCCCATTTTTAGGCATGCCAGACACACCAACATTTATGACATAGAGGGAATTGAAAGTCTGTTTTGATTTATGGTTGAAATCATGCATCTCTATAGTCTTGAATTTTAGTTTACCTTTCAAATCTCATAACAACTCATTTTTGAGCATGCCAGGCGCACCAACATTTATGATATAGAGGGAATTAAAATAGTTTTTTTTTAAGCAGAAATCATGCATCTCTATAGTCTTAAGTTTTAGTTTAGCTTTCAAATCTCATACACCACTAATAGTGATATTAACTGTAGATATTTTCTCGATACAACTTCTTGCATCTGACGAAAACACAAATTGATTATTAATTTAGTTTTCAGTTAGTAGATGTGAAAACAATTGAGCAAATCGGGTTGATGTTGAGTTTGTAAAATGGAACCACAAAACAAACGCACCAAAATTGCAATGGAACGAGGTTAATCATAACCAGAATGGGGAAATTTGTACTCGAAGGAAATGTTATATCTGAAAGTAACATTGGCGAAAAAGTTTTCATAACCAGGTTATCTCTTTCACCATCTGATGTTAAAATTCCTTTCAAATTTCAAAGAAGAGAATTTCCAATATCTATTTCATTTGCCATGACAATCAACAAGAGTCAAGGGCAATCACTTAAAAGTGTTGGAATTTATTTGCCGAGTCCTGTGTTCTCGCATGGTCAATTCTACGTTGCAATCTCAAGAGTCACTTCAAAACAAGGATTGAAAATACTAATCGTTGATGGAGATGGAGAGAATACTGATACGACCTCAAATGTTGTTTATCACGAAGTCTTTCGTACTGTATCTTGATGATTAAAGTTCAAACCTTTTTTTTATGTATGCTTTCATTTCATTTTGTCGCTATTGTTGTCGTAGAAGGGAACATATTTTTAAATTTTGTTAAAACTTCTATTAACTATATATGTTTACATTGTTGCGACTTATTCATTTAACTTCTTCTCGGTAGGATCTGTGCGATAGCACTGGTCAACAGTCTAGTTGTTTGTTAATCAACGTTGGAATATGATCAAATAAATTATTTCTATTATTTTATTACAAGTCAAACAATATGATCAACAAAACAATTTTGTAACAAACATGGATTGTGTCCAAAGAGGGTTAGATTATTACAATGTGGCTAACCAAAGTTCGAATTCAAGCAAAGATATCACATTTATTGTCGAACATGCGACAAATAAGATTATCTCTAGTAAAATAACGAGACCCAACAAGGAAAATGGAAGCAGAAGCAAATGATGAGGCTGAAAGACTTCTTAGCTCCCAGCCCGCGCCCTTGGACGAAGTTTAATGATTTATGGAGGCATCTGGTTCGCACCACCACATCATTATTTGAAGCCTCACTTCCCTGCTCAATGATCTGTTCTTGACTGAGCAAAAAAGAGTAGCTTCCCCAGTCACCTGTCTTTTAGCAGACAAATTTTGAAATTCTAGTATCTTAGTGCAATCGCCATCATCGTATCTCGAGAAAGAATGCCTGGTATATGATTATAAATATGGGAATGAGTGACATCTAATTGCAAATACTTGTCGCCACTGAAACTCAATCCTCTTGGCTTTTAAAGCCCGAGGTAAAAATAACAGCAAATCATGTTGTAAATCCGCTGTTAATCATCTTGGTATTGATTTTGTTAAAGATCATATTGTCAATATATTTCGTGCAAATTAACATTAATCAGTTATTCATAATGTATCCATTGAGTTGTGGAAATTATATATAATATATGACGATAACACTTGACTAATTGATAGGCTTAGGATTTGATTTTCTGTGAGAAAATTGGATAGAAAAAAAATACAATGTAAGAACCAGTGTATGTATGTGACTTAAAAATGTCCCACATCGGCGAGCCACACCAACTAGCAAGTGTTTATATAAGGGTAGAGTGACCTCCAAGGGTATGCCCTTGGGTTACCCACTTTTGCGAACGGGTGAGCGCTTACAAAAACATATGTATCACGCACGACGCCGTCCGTTGGGTCTGGCTTGGGCTTGGGTCAAAATGATGTATATCCAATTAAGAAAATGTTAAATTAATTAAATTTGTTACGATCCGGATATATCCAATTAAGAAACAAAACGTGTTTACTTGAGGATTAAGCCGACTTAATCCCCAAGTCACTCGTTTTTTGAGGTGTATATCTCGAGCGATTATATATTGGGCAGTGTGTAATCGTAACAGTGATCTGGGCTGTTCTATCCTGGTGAAACGTCTTAAAGAAAGCGACATGGTCGTGACTCAACTCGATAATTCCTTTGGTAGTAGTTCTGATTTTTAAAATACGAAAAACAACACAATCCCATGTGAGGTAATTGAAGAGTGCTAATAAATAAGAGGAGTGCTAATAACAAGTGATAAATTTGCCTTCTCATTAGGTAATTTGCATTCGGAACATGCCTAGTAGCGCTGTTTTTTCTTAGATTCACAGTGGTTAACATCTGTGGTGTGTTTAAGGAGGCGAGTGGGAAATTATTTGGAAATTGAAAGTTCAACACAAGGTAAAAAGCGTTCTCTAGCATGCCCATCAAGTCTGTCTTTCTCTTGCATGCCGGTACAGACAAGGGGTAAATTGCCAAGCTGATTGTGATGGCAAATGATATGTCCGAAGAGTGGCATCAAGCAAGGACTTGCATGTCATGCATCCGAATGCAGGTGCAATCTTTTGCTGTAAACCTACCCACGATTTTTTTCTCTAAAGATGTATTCATTTTCACTAGCTAAATTTCAAAAATTAATTTTACTTTATTATATTTGCTACAACTTTTTTTTTGACAGAATTATATTTATTACAATTAAGTAGGATTTGAAAGGGTGCTATATGATTGGCAAAAAAAAAACCACTATATGCTTCAAAAAGAAGTACATACTTGCCTGCAATAAAAAATCAAAAACTTTTGTACCAAAAATAAAATAAAATCAATAACCATATCAAATACCATCAACTTTTAATATACAGAGCAAACGAAAAGTTACTGGAAAATGCAACAATCCTTGGCGTAGAAACACAAAGTTAAGCGAAAATGCATAACCCATCATTGATTCAGAGTTTAGAAAAATCAAAAGCTTAAAAATAGGATAAATTAAGGATGCATAAAAAATAAAGAAAAGAAACTAAATTGGAACTATTTTATTACGTGTTCATTGAAAATCATAAAGGACCAATGTTACATAACAATAATCCTTTATGGAACAATCTCTTTATGCTCAACAACAAATGATACTTGTGGTGTGGGTGGTGGAGGTGAATGAACATCCTCAACTTCATCACAATAACCTTCCAATGCATAAGATTCTTCATTGGTGAACCCAAGTGAAGCAACCATATTAGGCCAACAATCATGTCCAATCACTCTAATTGCTTTACAACAACCATTGCCTAAATAAGTCTCACCATTTAGAAAAAATGCTATAACTTCACCACTACATGCTTGGAGCTTGAAGAGTGACTGCCAACAATTAGAAGGCTCGCCACTCACCTTCAATCTTGCTTCAAGGCTCATCAAGTTGGACGGGTTAGAGTGTTGTCTAGACTCCACCGTATATGCTGATGGGACCAAAGCAATGATCACAAGAGCAACAATAATAAAAACTTTGTGAGAGGAAGCCATTTTCTTTTTTTATTAGAAGATAAAGTTTATATTTTCTATGATTAGTTTGGATTGCTATGGCGAAAACATGCTTATAAGGTCTATATATATACACTCCTATAGCTAGGGGTATTTAATTTGTAACGATTGGATGAAAAGATGAAGGGTGTAAAAATAATTGTGCAATTGTAACTTATAAGATAACACTAGTGAATCGTCATGAAAGAAAATTAAAAATAGAAGACTAGTGAATAAGAAAAGATGAGCTGCTTATGTGCTGTGAAGATGAAGATTAAACTTTTTGGTAGTTAAATGCCAATTATTTTCTTACGATCGATTTGTATCCTTTAAAATGAATGAAAGTAAATATAATTATTTTTGAAATATTTTCTCGAAAAATGTTTACGCTAAAATAGAATCTCCTCTTTATCAAGTCAAAAAATGGACGAAACATAAAATCACAATGTATATACATTTCTCAAAAGAAATGGAGAACATAATTGATATTTGATCAGAGAGATAGTTGATAGTGCGGATATCACCAATATCCTACTCACATCTATCTTTCTCATAAACTGTATTATTATATGAGAACTGCTATTTCTCCCGAACAAAAACGTTCCGAGAATTTCACGAATTGACTTCAACCGTTAGATATTAGAATTTGTAGAAAACATGGATTGATAGACATAAAAGTGGGTCATGCTGCAGTTACACATTTATGTCGTGAAGTTCTCGTGTGCCATTTTTTCTTGACATGCAGCATTTTCCTTATTATATTGGTGTGATGCCCTTGATATTTAAGATTGAGCATTATTGTATCTAAAGTCTTCTGGTGTATTTTTCTTTGCAAATACTCTACCTCCTTCAAAAAAAAGCTAGAGTATTTGAAAAAAAAAACTAGAGTATTTGATTTAGTGGTCTCTTAAATCCTTCGCAAAAGCTGGGTAGAGTGATCAATAATTATGTTTGAAGTAGATGAGTTTAATAAATTGTAATATTAAATGCTGCTCGAAGTAGCTTGTAATTTTATTTTTTTTGCTCAATTTTTCTTAAACTAATTAAAAATTGACATAAACTTTTGATAAAAGATGTTAAAGAAAAGCTTGTTATTTTCATAAAATAGTCCATCGGCTAGAATTCACTTTTTTTTTTGTTAATTAGTCTAGTGGTTAAAATTCACCTTTTTCAAGGTGAATAAGTGAGGTGTCTGGGGTTCGAACTTCAACCCCTGCATATAATAATGCATGTCCCTGCCAACTGATCTATGTTCACGGGGACGCTAGAATTCACTTTTTGAGGTGAATAAGTGGGGTTTAGAGATTCAAATCTCAACCCTTATGTATATATATACATATGATTGATATTAATCTTAATCTTAATATATATATTTAAATGTTACACAATCTCCAATCAACCTTAATCCCGACTTTTTTGGCGGGTCTAAATAATCATTTTGAAAAAAAAAAGTTTTCCAAGGAATTGAGCCGAGTACCCATGATAACACCTTAGAGCTCTTACCATTAGACCACTGACATATTTATAGAAATATTGTTGCTTCTAAAATTGATATGCAATCCTAAATACCTTTTTTTAAGGCACCAACATTCATTTTTATTGTGTTCATTTTCATGTTTGATTACTTTCACATAATTTAGTTTATGAGTTTGATTCCATATGCATTTTTGTTGATGCAATCAGGATGTTTCTAATTTTCTTTTTTGAGATTTTGTATGTTGAGACTCTCGATCATACTTAGTTTGATTGTTTCTATAACTTTGAATATAACTCTAAAATTAATAATACAATCAGTTTGATACTTATATATGAAAGCCTACAAAACCCGCACATCGTACTCGTTAGAGTCTAGTATACGTTAAAGGATTATAGCATTGTTTAATCATCCAAAATTAGTAGATTTTACCTTGAAAATTGAGTAATTATGACTTTTATATATGTTTGACTTGTATTTTTAAGACAAACTTTCTTTTTGTGGGTTCCTTAAACAATGCTCTTAGGACACTTGCTAACGAGACTTTAAATGTTGTTATTATTCTTACTTCCGACACTTTGAGGTCAGAAGTAACTCCAGCACATCAGTCATGTTTATTCGTATTGTCTAACGTTATTGGTCAATTATTGTACAGTACCAGATTAATTGCCAGCCAAGCCAAGTACGCTAGCTCTTTCCATCTATTTTCTGAATTGACTTTTGTTGACAAATATACATTTAAATTTTGACTTTAAGAGTTCTACTTCCATTTCTACTCTATCATATATTCATAGTTCAACAACCAACAAACCCTTCTTCACTCCTTTTTGCACTTCATCATCAATTTACACTTTTTCATTCTTCACTTTAGTTCACATCCCTCTCTCAAACAAATTCTTTAATTAATGGCTTCCATAACTCTAATATTTGTATTTCATGTCTTTATTATTGTTATTATTTCCCTACTTCAATCTTCTAAAGGGAAACAAATAATCTGTAATACTTTATCATGCGGTGATATTGATATTGCTTTCCCTTTCGGTTTAAAAGAAAGTAATCAAGATCCTCGTTGCTATTATCCAAACCCCAGTTTCCAACTTTCATGCAACAACCAAAGCCAAACTATTCTCAACCTCCCCAAAACAGATAACTTAATCGTTAAAAACATCGATTACATGACCCAAACAATCCATGTCAACGACCCCAAAGGATGTCTCCCAAAACGGTACTTAGATAACAATTTTAACCTTTCAGATTCAGCTTTTAGATTAAAACCCCAAGTTTACAGCACTTATAACCTCACTTTCCTACGTTGTCCTTCAAATGTTACTGAAGCTCAATTTCCAATAGCACCAATCTCTTGCCTAAGAGATAAAGAACATTCAAACTCGTCTTCTTCTCCGGTTATAGTTTCATGGGCAGCACCTATTATGTCGACAACGGAGTTGTCTCAAACTTGTGAGGTGATTTCAACGGCTTTGGTTCCCTTACCGTGGATGGATATTCCTATGTGGCCATTTTGGCCTAATCTTGATAGGGATCTTGAGTTGGTTTGGACCAAACCAAGATGTGCAGACTGTTTACTTGATGGTCAAGTTTGTGGGTTCTCTGTGGATGAAAATAAGCTTCAAGTTGAATGTTTCCCCAGTCCCTCCAATCAAGGTATGGTTCTTCTTTCTTTATCAACTGGCTATGCAACTTTCTTTTCGGGTTTTCATTCTATGGTTGTGATTAATTCCCAACAATAATAATAATTGGTTTTTTTTTTTAGAGGATAATAATTGGTTTTGTTGCCTCAATTTATTCGCTTAGGTAGAATTTTGTCTAGCTAGTAGTATTTCTCTAGGCTCAATATACAAAAACAATTGGTAGTTCCCACATTTTTATAAATATTTCTTTTTTATTTTGGCAAAGAAAAATTAAGGTGAGACAAAGATCATCGGTTTAAAACACACTTACAAATTAATTTATATTTATCTTCCTTTAAAGAGACCGACATTGCTAGAATTCTAAGGTATGTCTCCTTACGAATTACGACTACACTAATTTTTCATGATTTTTTTATAAATAGTTCTTAAATATTAAATATATTGTACACACAAAATGAAAAAGACTAATGTGGCATGCTTATATATATATATATATATTTTTTTTAAAATATTAAATATGAAAGAGACTAATATTTTAGGCACTTAATTAATGGTTTACATTTTTTTCTTTGGTAAAACACTTCATTTCCATAACCTTCATTTTATAAAATTAATTGCTTGGAGTTTATAAGTAAGTTTGTGGTAAAATTTCATTCTATATGAGAAGTTATGCTTTCTCCTTGGAAGTACTTAACAAATACCAATTTTATAACCAAATTCATATTTTTAAACACAATTTGAGGTCTTTTGATCGTCCATCCAATGGGTGTTTAATGAATTTTCAATATGAGGGTTATTTAGTGAGTCAGATTATCTATACTTGAGATAATAATGCATTCACCCAGTTATAAGATCTTAGTTGTCTCATCATAATTCAACAACTCGTATTATGATTTTTATAATAATTTAGGTTCAACAAACATGAAGTCATGCTTAGATAGTCCATGCTATATTTTCTTATGGTTATTCAAAAAAAAAGGACAGATGTGTGTGAAACAAGGAAGAAAGAGATATACATCATTTCAATTCCTTTTTCTTTTTTTTGGACTTTTTGACACATATCGAAGGATAGTAATTGAACAATAGAAGCACGGTTACTTAGATAATGAGACAATATGACAAATAGTTTCTTTCATTGCTATTTATAAAAAAATTAAAAGTTTCTTTCAAGGCTTGAGGCATGCAGCCCTCTTATAGGATAGGATAGGATAGGATTAAATATAATTTTAGTTCCTAAAAATATCAATTTTTATTTTAATTCCAATATATTTTCTAACTATATAGTCTCAATTTTAAGTAAAAAAAACGGATGTTATCAATCCCTACCGTTATACAAACTGGTGGATTGTAAATGATCAAAAAAATTATTGAGACAAAACTTGAAAGTCTCTTAATAAATTAAGAACTAAAACTATATTCAACAATATAAAGTAGTAGTAAATTCTCAGGGATTTAACATGTTTTGCGAAGCAGGTTTAAGTTTGGATGCATTTTTTTTTTGTCAAATTGGCATAGAGATTATGTTTAAAAAAAGCTAAAGTTATAACATTTTTTTTGGGGTTAAACCCTTTTTTATCCTTTATCTTGCGTTTGGGGTTTACACAAGTCCCCTAACAAAAAAAGGTGTATATTAGTCCTTTAATTCGATTAAGTTATATCAATGTGGTCGTTTCCTTTCATCCTACCAGTCAAAGCCAAAATTAAAATTTTTATTAGTCAAAGTCAATATTAACCAAGTCTCAACAACATCATCATCATTATCCCAACACCATCTTCTTCAACATTTAACTTTACTAAGTTGTGTCAGAGAGGGAATTATGGTTCATATTTAGTTTGTAGTTTAATTTCAAAATTTAATTTGATTTTTGTTTTAGTTTATTGGTTTATTTTGATTTGTGATGAAGATGATAATTATGATGTTGTTGAGGTTGATGATAGTGATGTTGAAGAAGATTAGGTTGGACATAATGATGAGAAAGAAGATTCATCGAGGAAGATGAAGACTCTGGTTACTATTGACTTTGACTAATATAATAGTTTTTTTTTTTAAAGTTTGATTAACATAATGGACGAATATGACTAATGGGACACAACTTAATCAACTTAAATGATCAATAGACACTTTTTTTTGTGTTAAAGGACCGGTATGAACGTCGAATATAAGATAAGAGATATAAAAGTTAAGCCATTTTTTTATGTAGCAAAAAATAATATTAATTTTTTAAAGTTAAGTTGTTTATATCATTGATTAGATGACAAATTTCATCGATAAAATAAAAAATGAGGATTGATAAAAAAAAAAAAAAGATAAAATATTTCATGCAGGCCTTTCAAGAAGTGTCAAAATTGGCATAGCAATGGGAGTGGGAATACCAGGACTTTTGTGTCTGACTGGCTTATGTTGCAGTGTATGTGGTAAGATGAGGAGAACGATACCACTTCATGAACAAAGAAGCTCAAATCTTCCTACAATTACAATTTCCTTAGAACCACTCCCTTCTTTTGCAATGGGACTTGACGGTGCCACAATTGAAAAGTATCCCAAGACTCTTCTTGGGGAGAGTGGACGTTTATTGAAGCCAAATGACAATACTTGTTCAATTTGCCTATCTGAATATCAACCTAAAGAGACGTTGAGAAGCATCCCTGAGTGCAACCATTATTTTCATGCTGCTTGTATTGATGAGTGGCTTAAAATGAATGGTACATGCCCGATATGTAGAAATTCACCGGAGACATATTCTTCAACGGGTCCTTCTTTTTCTTCATTATTGTTATCCCCAAATTCGTCACCGTTATCTTCTTCACGATAGATAAATTGGTCACACTTCAAACCAATATATACTTGATGTAAATGTTGAGAATAGAGTCATTATATATGTGGTATACCATTTTCTTTTAAAGGTAATAAATAAGGATGTTATTTTTTTTAATTTTTTTTTTGTCTTTACTGCTTAATTGTTAGGGTAAATGATCCACAGTAATAGAAAGTTTAACTGGGTAAGTAAAGACGGACTAAATTGTTATAGTTAGGGGTTGAACTCGAATATTCCCGATGGATTTATAGTAAAATTGATTAATGAGGCTTTCAAACCAAACCCTGCGGAATATATTCCATTCATGAATAAGACAATACGTTGGACTATAAACAATTGAGTTTGAATTTTTTTTTCTTGGTGAGGAGTTTGAACATATGTTTTTGGTTTGAACAATTGAGTTTGTGACGGAGCTTTGAGGAGTGTTGGAGGGTTTGAGATATGTGAGAAGGATGGGATATACAATAGTTTATTGGAGATGGATTGGAACATTGTTGCTTCTCATTCATATGGAGAGGCTAATCAGTGTGTAGATGCTTTAGTCAACTTTGCTTGCTCTTTGGATTATAATCTGAAGATATATGAGACATGTCTGACTCAAATTAGACATTTACTTTTAGCTGATATTATGGGAATTGCTACCCCTCGATTAATTTCTTTGTGGTTTTTCCTTGTTTACGGGCTTAGGCTCTAATTTCTATCAACAAAAAAAAAAGAAGCAAAAGAAAGAATAAATTAAAGTTTAATAAAATATACCCCTTGAACATCCATTGAGCATTAAAACAAAAAAACTTCTAGATGATAAACCCATAACGTAGGGAGAAGTCCACGAAGCATTACAAAGAACTTCTATAGGTACAACTTGCCAGCATTCAATTTTTTTTAGGAGAGGTGCTAGGCTGCTAGCATTCATATTGACTATGCTAGTATAATGATTTTCCCTCAAAGGATGGATGAGTAAGTAGAAAACTCAAAAATTACGGTAAAGATAATCTTTCAATGGCTTAAATTGAATTAACTATTGAAACATAATAACGTTTAAAATCAACGAACTTCAGAATAAGTTAGTGAAACACAATAAAATCAGACCAATAAAATAATAAACTAGTGAAACTTTTTATGAGAAGTGTGTGCGGGATCATTAAATAAATACTTTTATCTTGGGACATTAATAAATTGGGGGTGTAGCTCATATGGTAGAGCGCTCGCTTCGCATGCGAGAGGCACGGGGTTCGATTCCCCGCACCTCCAAAAGTTTTATATTTGATTTTTGATTTAAAAAAAAAAAAAAAGAAATCATAAAAAAATTGTACTTTATCCATCTCGATTCTCTAACCACCACAAACACTCACTCACCTTCAAATTCTTCTCCCTCACAAACCATAATGCAAAAAACGAAAATAATCAATTCAATTCAAAATCTATATAGTTTTTTCACATTTAATTTCTGATATGATTCTAAACATATCAACACCTTCTTCATTCCCACGCACACTTCCCCACCCTTCTTGTTCTTCTTTCAAACTCTCTGAAACTTATTCCAACCGCAACAACAACAACAACAACGGTTCTTATCCATTTCTCATATTCACCAAACCATCGAAATTCATCAACCTCAAAGCTTCCATAAGCGAAAGCCAAAATGAAACATCTAACTCTAGCAATTTATTGGATCAACAGCTTCTTCTCCGAGTTGCCGCTACCGCCAAAGACGCCGACGAAGCATTGCAGATAATCGCTGACAACAACTCTTCCACTAACGGTGTTGTTGTTTCTACTTCTGATTGTTGCTCTATTATTTCTGCTGCGCTTGAAAGAAATAATTCTCAACTTGCTTTGTCTGTTTTTTACTCCATGCGCTCCACTTTTCATCAAGGTTTTTTTCTTCTCATTATTTATTTATTTTTTCAATCTTGTTCGTAACTGATTAGTTAGCTTACCGCGAAAACACTAACTGATTCAATTTGTAGTTTTCAATAAAATCAGTGGTTGAACTAACTTATAAACATGATACGACGAGATAAACAATATAAGTTTAATTAATATTTGATTTTCTTTTTTCATAAAGATAATAAAGCTAAAAATGATAACTTATAAGTCACCTGAAGTAGCTTATCAAAAACAGTTATAAGCTAATAAATTTTAACTATTAGCTTGTGAGAAAATGGCATTCGCTAAACGAGTCTTTGTTATAGAAATAGGTTATATATATTATAGCACTTATATGCTATTAGTGTTTGATTAATTTGTTTATCCAAACGGTTATCTTAGCCGTTACAATTTGATTTTGACGATGAAGCGCTTGTTTGTGTACACTGTTAACAGTTGGTGAGAGTGGTCCTTTAGTTGAGAGATGGAAGTGGTCGAGGCCAAATGCACGCGTTTATACATTGTTGGTTCAGGGTTTAGCTGCATCTTTGAGGGTTTCGGATGCTCTTAGCGTGGTTAGATATATATGTGAGGTGGGCGTGTCTCCTTCTGAGGAGGTAGGGTTAAATAATTTTCTTGTTTCTCTTGAGTTCTTCATTTCATGGCACTGATATTGCAAAAATTGGACTTGTTTTGTAACCATTTTTTACTTTGGGAATTGTTGCAGGTTCCCTTTGGGAAGATAGTGAGGTGTCCTACTTGTCGGATAGCTGTTGCAGTTGCACAGCCGCAGCAAGGTATTCAGGTATTTATTATTCCTTGCCTTGCCTATACCCAATATTAATTCATTTTTAGTTTGGTTCTCCTATGCAATAATTCAATGAGTTCAATTTCGGATTAAATCTTTCAATTATGTAATTTATTACTATCTCCGAATCCTTGGTGAGCTCTTCCTTCAATTTCAATTTAGTACAAAAAGTAAATTGTTTCTCTCCCACTCCCGTTGTGCCTACATAAAAAGGATAATTCAACTACTATGACCTGTCAATCTTCCATTCCGTTCCTGTATTGGTAGCATTTAGTCCAAACTTATGATAAGAGTGCCTTTGTGAAGAAAGATAAGTTTAATGTTCTATTTTGTTGATCGGAGAGTGATTATGAAAAACTGAATTCAAGTTTCCCATAAGTAAACTCTCAGGGCGTTATTCCACAACTTACTCTCTTTCACTTCTCTTCAATTTCCTGTGAAATTTTTTATATTATACTTTGACTTCTTGAGTATTGTTGATAGTTCTTGTCTCACTAACAAGATTCCTTGATGGGATATTGTCAATGAAGATTAATAATCAGTTTGTACAGAACTAGGAATAAGTTGTTTTCATCAGAGTGTAGTATCATATTCCTCTGTTGTGATAAATGAGGACAGAAGCATTGTTGTTGCAGATAGTATCTTGTGCAAAGTGCCGCTACCAATATGAACTTGTTTCAGGAAACATAGTCAATATTCAATCAGAAGAAATCAGGTTGGTTAGTCATATCATTTACTCTATGAGCAGTATGGTTTTCGGTGATTTATTTCTTTTTAATCAATATGATATGTTAATTTTAACTTGTTTTTGAGTTTGCCATATCCTATGAATCCTGTGGTTGCCATGGAAAGCATCATACCTTTCTTTTTTCAAAGTATTTACCCTCTTCTGGG
>Ga0315915_1004557_pt1 | contig 17438 bp, 7 predicted proteins | sample MpolbnodulesMG_FD_207738 | JGI IMG/M metagenome (GOLD analysis project Ga0315915, IMG submission 207738) | Medicago polymorpha root nodule microbial communities from Los Angeles, California, United States - branched nodules | ecosystem: Host-associated > Plants > Roots > Nodule | place: USA...
TCTGGCCTTTGATTTACCACGTCCATTTCCTCTGGTTGAATTTCTTCCTCTTGACTATGTATACAATAATGAAGAGGATGAAGATTCACCCAACTCTCTCTGTCTGATCTCATCACCGAGAACCAGATCACGAACATCATCAAATTTCATCTTTTTGCTTCCCAATGAGCTATTCACAGCCGTGACAGTAGCACTCCAACTATCTGGTAGGGAAGACAAAAGTATCAATGCTCGTACCTCATCGTCAAATTCGATACCAACTGAACTTAATTGGATTGTGACAATATTAAGTTCATTGATATGTTGTGCCACTGATGCGCCTTCTGTCATCCGAAGTGTAAACAACCGCCTCATCAAATGAACTTTATTTGATACTGAAGGCTTTTCGTACATGCTAGAAAGAGCCTTCATAAGACCAGCGGTGGTTTTCTCTTTTGATATGTTAAAAGCAACATTTCGAGATAACGACAATCGCACAACACCAAGTGCTTGTCTATCGAGAAGGTTCCACTCATCATCCTTCATCGAATCTGGTTTCTTTTCTATGAGAGGTTGATGTAGCTTTTTCTGATACAAATAATCTTCGATCTGCATCTTCCAAAAGCCAAAGTCCGCACCATCGAACTTTTCAATTTTCCCCTTTCCTTCATCTGCAGCCATGACTCTCACTTGAATCTAACTTCCTCTGGATCTTCTTTGACAATTTTTGTGAACTACTGTGCTTTAGAACACCCCCATGAACAAATTGGTAACACAGACCAATTTTTGCACTCTTCACAAAATTACTATTCACATGAATAGTACTTTTGCCAAAAGAATAACAGAGATACACAACCAGGCGCTCTGATACCAGTTGTTAGGAAACTACGCACAATTTCCCCATAGTCGGATTAATTGGAAGTGAAGTAACTGCGAAATAATAACACACCAAAATTGTTAACGAAGTTCGGCCAATAATGCCTACTCTCCGGACCGCTGCTCTCTTTAATAAAAAGGGAAATATATGTGTTTACAAACACTCTCAAAATCTCACTACCCACAACCCAATTACACCCAAGATTTTTCTTTAAAATTCTCACACTGAGTTTTTCTCTAACTCTCTATTTATGTAATTCACTCACTTGTGTTGTTGTGTTTTTGCTTCTGATGCTTCTTCCTTCAAATGCACCTCTATTTATAGAGGTAATGAACCGTGAAAGTTGCAAAGCTATGCAATCCTTTCACACCAAAGTCATCTAACAAAAGTGTGAAACCTATGTATGAATGCCATGCTTTCAAACTTAGCAAGCTATGTTTTTGCACCGAGCTATACCATAGGCTTACTATTTGAAAGAAAAATGCAACCTACAATAAATGCATGAGACTTTGTATGACAATTTGCTTCAGCAGATTGCTTTGGCTGGTTATCCCACATACATGTGAGTCTCCATACAATGTTCACCAACACAAGCAGTTATAATGATACCCTAAAATTTATTAAAGAAAAAAAGAACAAAATTTGTCAAAAATAAAAAATATAAACTTAAAAAAAGAAAGAAATATTAACAAAGGCCCTTAACGATAAGTAAACCTAACAGAAAAATATTTATTCATTTGAATTTCTTTAATATAATAAAAAAACTTATTTAAATTCAACTTCGTTATTCTTTATTGAAAGAATTCGACGTCATCAAAATTGAAAAGCATGACCCTTAATTATTTGCATCATTTAAATTGACATATGCATAGAAATTTGGTAAACAAAATAATGTCGCATTCATCCAAAGAAATCACGGAAAACACGAAATAAAAATCATGTAGAAACAACTTACACCTATTTGTATAAAAATAATAAAATAAGAGAAAATTTATGGATAGACAATTTCTTTTTTTTTGAAGAAATCTATGGATAGACAATTTCGAAAAGAAAGAATAAAAGTTCAAAACTTATCATAGACGAAGGAGTTCATTAAAAGGAGTTCTTTTGACTCAATTGAAAGGAGTTGTTGACTATTATTTGCCAACTTTTGCCTTGAAATGTCTTACATTCATTTTTATTGTTTTGTTACGGTCTTACATTCATTAATAAAATTAATTTATTTTACCTTGCAGAAAATTATGTTGTGGCTCCTTGTCTCTAATCCGCGTATAAAATAAAAAATAAAGCAGTGTATATCATAATTACTTTAAAGATCTGGTGTAATGATAATATATATTTTGCAGTTTTATATTACAATAAACTATACTTATCTTTTTAGATGATACTAACAACGGTCTCGTGAGCATAGCTCAGTTAGGGACAATGTATTATTATATGCAGGAGTCGGGGTTCGAACCCCGGGCACCCCACTTATTCACCTTATAAGGTGAATTCTAACCACTAGGCTTCCTGACAAAAAAGAAAAAGATGATACTAACAACGTTACAAATATAATATCTTTAAAAAAAAAATACTAAATTCTTATCTTTTTGAATGATACCAATAACATTGTTATAAATTTAAGGGTGTAATCGAAAGAAGAAAAAACCAACACAAAACGTCATATTTTCTTTATATACTTATATAATAGATTATATAGTATAGAAGAGATTACTATGACATGTACTTTTAAAGCAAATCTTAATAAGAATAAACTTTGTTCCACAAAATATGTCTAACTTGACATGTTAATTCTTCCGTCGAATGAAACAAATTCTGTCAAATCAAAAAGCATTACTTCTTACATTCGTAGAATTCAGTTCATCATCAAGCTTAGCTAACCACTGATATTTCTATGCACATGTTTTCTGCTCTTGACTACCAACATATGCATCATGAGTTTATGACTTATGAGTATTGACTTCGATAAGAAGAATGAGTCTATATTATCAGTTATTGTTTCCAAGTGTGACAAACGTTCGATTTCATCTTGCATTAACAATTTTGGATTATATCTTCCAAAAGTATCTTCTAAAATAACATGATTGTTACCAATCTAAAAATTGGGGACCAAGTTGAACACTTACTATATTTGGAAATAAATAAGGTCTTAACACTTAAATGCGTTCGTTCAGCGAAATATCTCAATTTCTCTCTCTTTTTAAAAGAAAACATCTCAATTAATTTGAGGTTAAAAAAGTTTAGGGTCTCAAGTTCAAAATCAGATGAAAGAAAAAAAAAAAAATTCTTTTTATTACCACATATATTATTTGTAAAGTTTCAAATACCGTTTTGTAACTGTTCTTCCCATCAAAACCCATGGGACATCACATACATGAGTTCTCCTTTGCTAATCAATTTTTCTTTGTACTTGGCAATTAGGAGTTGGAATCCCCTCCATTTACGATTCTCTCAATTTCTTACATTTGGAGAGCTCTCAATTTCTTATATTTGGAGAGCTAAAAACACAAAAAAAGTTTGAAAAAGTATTACCTGTCCCTAATTATAAAACCTTTTTGACAAATTTGTTTGTCCCTTTTTATGAGATTCCTTTGGTGTTTGCAATTACTTTAATTTTTTTTTTTTAACCAACATACCCTTATTTTTCATCTTTTTCTTCAATCAACAATAAATATTATGTTGAAAACATAAACTAACTATCTCTCTTAAGGATAAAATTGTAAAAACAATAGTAATTATATAAAAATTTAATACCACTACCAACTTTCTAAATTCCCGTGATTTTGACAAAATGATCCTATATTTAGGGACGAAAGTAGTATAAAATAATTAATGATGGTGGAACCCGCTTAGTGATAGGATCCACTATTTATTTTTTGTGTCTATCTCTCTCCAAATTGCATATCTAATTTATTTTGACAAATAAAGAGGATCCTTACTCTACAGATAGAGATCGAAGAGAAAGCTATTAATATAGCAACTATTACTAATATTGTCCCTTTTGAAAAAACGATAATATGATAGTTATGTTCAATATAATATGATAATATGACATGAAAGTTATTAACCTAGATTGACTGGTGTTTAGGATAAATTTATTGCAAAAAATTGCTCAATTGAATAGTAATTTCATTGTAAAATATTAGACATATATTTTACACATTTGGTATTATGTTTAATTCATTTCGCAAAAACCTTACACTCCTAATTCTTATTTTTTATATACAAAAATCATATTATTTTCTCCTTAAAAAAGAATCATATTTTTTTCTTAGATTGTATAAAAAAGTTGCAAAACATTTGAAATGTTAAATCCAAATTCGAATCCGCAATTTTTCACTTCTCTAGTTAAATGTGAGTCTCACCCTAAATTATTTTCAAAGAAAAAAATCACATTGATATAGTAGACATCTAACTTGTGCAACACGGGTAACCTACATGCTATTTGCAACAACTGAGGGAAGAAAAGTAAAACTAAACAAAATATTTAATATCTCAACGTCGACATTACTCTAAGACACACCATCTATATAAATCAATTGGTTCAGTAGTGCCAATCATCAAAGTATCTTAATTTCATCCTTCATATTCCATAGCAAACATGCATAGTTACTTTTCTCAGTTTAGTCCAGAAATGTATTTTGCAACCACAATGCTCCTCCTCATATTAACATACTTATCTATAAACTTTTTTTCACTCCATTCTAGAACCAAAAAACAAAACTATAATCTTCCACCAGGACCTTCACGTTTTACAATAATGCTAAACGTTTTTGAATTAGGAAAAAAACCACAATACTCATTAGCCAAATTCTCAAAAATACATGGTCCAATAATGCATTTAAAGCTAGGGCAAATATCAACCATAGTTATTTCTTCAGCTGAAGTTGCACAAGAAGTGCTTCAAACACATGATATCTTATTCTCAAATAGAACAATTCCTCAAGCCGTCGCGGTTCTCGATCACGACTATTTTAGCTTACCCTTTATGCCAGTTTGTGATCTTTGGAGAGACCTAAGAAAAATATGCAAAAACCAATTATTTTCTAGCCAAACTCTTGATGCTAGCCATGCACTTAGGTGTAAGAAGCTTCAAGAGCTTTTAAGTGATATAGAAAAAAGTAGCTTAATTGGTGAAGCTGTTGATGTAGGAAGAGCTGCTTTTAAGACATCATTGAATTTTTTGTCAAACACTTTTTTCTCTATGGATTTTGTTAACTCTGCAGGTGAAACTGATGAATATAAAGGTATAGTTGAAAACCTTGTGAGGGCAATAGGAACTCCAAACTTGGTTGATTTTTTCCCTGTTTTTAAGATGATTGATCCACAGGGTATAAGAGGAATTTCAGCTACTTATGTTGAAAAATTGTTGCAAATCATTGATTCATATATTGGCAAAAGATTGAAGTTAAGAGAAGAGAAAGATTATGTCACAAATAATGACATGTTAGAGAATTTGCTCAACATCTCTCAAGAGAATGGCCAAAAGATGGACAACACAAAGATTAAACATTTGTTTCTTGTAATTTTCTATCCATCCCTTTTTGTTATTTTTAACTTTATTTTTTTACTTTGTAAAAAAAGTATTTTAATTACTATTATTTTATTACAAGTAATAATATTATTTTTCCTCTTTAAAAAAATTCTATTTTTTTTTATTCTTTTGATTATTTTAACTATTTTTTTTATAAATTTTAATATTTATTTATTGTCGGCATAGTTTTTTTTACACATGTAACCAATAATATGTTACCATATAAATATTTGTGAATATATTTTATATGAATAATCAGTGTCGAAATGATCACCAACGTGCTCTCGTCTTTCCACTTTTATCTATAGAAATAATAGAACATCTATTTTTTATTATTTAAAAATTAAGTTATTTGATTGGTAAGGAAGAATATATGATAAAACAACTTTAAGCAAACAAAAAATATTATGCAAAAACTTGGTATCTTTTTGTATAAAAGTATAGATATTAGTAAAATTCTATTATTTAATGAAATAAAGAAAATTAAATTGTAAATCAAATAGATTATATAAAGGATAGAATTGGAAAGGAAAGTGTCACCAACTTTAGGATCTTTCCAACGACATTTCTTCAAAAAAAGGATCTTTCCAATGACCATCTTAAGGGAATTGAATAAAGAATAAATTTGTTTTGTCTTTTTGAAAAGTGTCATAATTATGATAGTGAAAGCTTAAGCTAGTGAAAACAGTCGTTTGACTAAAGAGTAGTTGAAATGAGTCGTAACTTGGGTGGTAACATTTGGGTGCTATTGATTTTTGGTGTCATTGATGTCTTTGATACCTTTGTGTCTATCTCTCTCTTAATAATTCATTATCTCTCATCTAAATAATTTATTTTAATTATTCATTCATCATTCTCTCTCATCTAAAATAAACTTATGTCACCAATGACACCAAAAAAACTATGGCAGCCAAGTGTTTCCCCTTGTTATGAGATATATATACATAGTAACTCATTAAGAGATATTTTTATATGAACTCAAGACATGAAATTTGTAAAAATTTAGGACATCGAATTATTTCAACACAATCACAATATTAATGTTAAACATATGATTGAGATGATAATATGATAGTACTCACTTTTTTTTATTATGAAACATATTAATTTATATTACATTTTGTGACTTTGTTATAGGATTTATTTGTGGCGGGGACTGATACAACTTCATACACAATAGAGAGAGCAATGGCTGAACTAATCCACAACCCTCATGCAATGTCAAAAGCTAAAGAAGAGCTTGAGCAAATAATTGGTATAGGAAATACCATTGAAGAATCAGACATTACTAGACTCCCATATTTACAAGCAATAGTAAAAGAAACGTTACGTTTGCATCCATCAGCTCCACTTTTGCTACCAAGAAAAGCCAAAATAGATGTAACAATTCAAGGTTACACTATTCCACAAGGTGCACAAGTCTTGATTAACAAATGGGCAATGGGAAGGAACCCTAAAATTTGGGATAATCCAACATTGTTTTCACCTGAGAGGTTCTTAGGGTCTGAAATTAATTTCAAGGGCCATGATTTTCAATTGACACCATTTGGTAGTGGGAGAAGAATATGTCCTGGCATGCCACTTGCTATTAGAATGTTGCATACTATGTTAGGATCATTGATTAATTCCTTTGATTGGAAGCTTGAAAATGGAGATAGTGATATTGGTCAACCTTTGCGAGCTATTCCAGTCAAAGTAAACAAGGAGCAAATATTGTAGTATATATATAATAATTGCATAAGGTACATTTGTTGTGAGACAAAAGAAAAAATAGTGTGCCATGTTGAAAACTTAAGTTACTTTAAGTTGTACTTGATTTATATATACCTATTGTAATTTATGGACAATGGTTATGTTGTTAGAATCTTATGCATGAAATTTTTCTATAACTTTTTATGATGTTATTTAGATAACTGTTCGTTATTTTTGTTGTTTTGGACATCCAATGAGTGTGTTAAGTTGGAGAGGAGATTTGTGATTCAATCTCTGCAAGCACATCTTGGAGATAGGTGAAAAACTTAATTCGAGAATTCCTTCTATTTTTTGGGTTTGGAAAAGTGCCGATTTTTAAGAAAGAGAATCTTATGATATGTTAGAAATTTCTTGTGATAATCATCCGCGTCTGAAATGTATTTTAATGTCCAAAAATTAGATAGGATGACTTTTACGTAAAGATTATATCGCCCTCAATTTTTATGTTGTGATCCAAGCACTCGATGATAAATTATTCTATGTGGAATTATTGAGGGAGTATAGAATTATATAAAGAAAACTTAAGGCCTGTTTTTTATTTAGTCCAAACAAAACTAAAGGTTTGATTGTGGTCTTACATTTTTTGACTTATAAACACTATTTTATAAAATGATTTTTTAAACTAAAAAAGCTATAATGATTAATGATAATTTTAAAATAGTTTTAGCACAAGAAAATAAAATAAAAAAACTAAAATATAACAATTAAAAAGACGCTTAATAAGTCTGTTTTAAGAATATGTTTTGAAAGCAGGTTATGGGTTTTTAAAAAAATAAATAAAATAAATGCAAAGAGTGATGGTCCCGACAAAAGAGATGGACAATATTAGGACAAGAATGTCCATGGTGGCCTGGAGTCTGGAAATTGTGCTGACAAAACTGGAACAATCATTTTCTATGGAGAAATTATTTGTGTATAGACATAATCTGCTGAAACCATAAAAATCACTTCAAGTCATTATTAGCAAAATATGCATGCATGCTCCAAATATAAACTAGCCTAGGGTGGTCCCTTGAAATTGGAGACTCGACTATCATAATAAAATTGAGCCTTTAATAAAATAAAAACACATCCTTCAAATTTTTTTTTTTTTTTAAGAACGATTTTCTTTTATTTAAATTGAAAATAATATTTGTAATTTGTAAACATAAAAAATCATCGTCGTTGTAACTATTACAAAAACATTTATATTCTCATCAATAACATAAAGAAAAAAACTTCAAACTAATATCTTTATCAACCTTTCAGCTACTAAAAAATAATTATCAAATTGAAGACCGTGCTGAAATTACCTAGATTGGAGTATAATTAATAATATATTGCGTATTAAATACTATATATATTGTTATTTTGAGCATGTAGCACATGAATGTCTATAGGTAGTGGTAATATGTGTTGTATTTCAATTTCAATATCCCAACCTATCCTATGGGCTGGGTTCGAGTCCCTTAAACTCAAAAAATTATGATGAAAAAGTAATACCTAAGAGTTGAACTGGATACTTTTCAACATGAAACCAGGCGCGTTAGCCACTAGACTACTGAAGCTAATATGATTTGTGTTTGACGTTAGAAATACTAGACCATCGACCCGTGCTAACGCACAGGTCATATCGAAGGTAATATTTGACGGTAATAGGTAAGAAAATAGTTAGGTTAAGTATAATTAACCTAATCTCTTACTTAGGTTAAGTATAGCGAGACGGGTTAACATTTATAAGTAAGAGATATAGCGAGACGGGTTAACGGTTATTCCTTTCCAAAAAAATAGCATCTAATTAGGAACAAATTTTATTTTACTTTAGTTAAACATTAAATGCAAAAGTGTGGAGGAAAAAATTAGGGTTAAAATTACGTTAAATATAGCGAGACGAGTTAACATTTATAAGTAAGATATATTAGATAATTTGGACATCAAACAAAAAAAAATATTTTAAGACCTAACATATAATTGTTTGCACCCTCTCAAAAACGCCCCTAAACCAGCCACATAGATAGTCACCCATACCATTGGTAGCTACTAGGGATATTAGGTGCAGGGGTCGGGGTTTGAACCCCGGATTCCGCACTTCTCCACACATAATGTATGAGTCTAGCCACTAGGCTACCTGACAAAAAAAAAAATGGTAATTAAGGCAACCATATAGTTGAAACTTAAACAAAAATCCGACATTTTACTAAGCTCATTCTCCAAAATCGTATAACCATTTACACTTGATAAAAATAGAACCTTTCTCCATAAAAATCATCTTTTTTACTAACAAGTTAAAACTCTAAAATGAAATCTTATAAGCTCTAAAGTCATTACTTTTTCTTGTAAATAAAAGCATGCATATAAATATTGTACCAATTCCTAATTTCAAGCCTAGCTAGTTTTTAGTTGCATGGGAAGGTGCCTTAGCTTTGGGACTTTCCTTCCAAATAGCACAAAGTCATACTGTCTCACGAAGAATATGCAAGAGGATCAAACATTCCACAAGTACAAAGCTTAATATCAGAGACAAGTTAGAAATAAGAGAAAGAGGAGGAAATACTTTACCTTAAGAGTCACACAAAAATATAGTGCAGTTATGAAGTTCCCTTTCCTGAGAAGTCCTTATTGAGTCAAAATATTGTCCCTGATACCCCTTTATACATGTTAAAGGGGTACAATTAACATGAAACTAATGATTTACAAGATTTTATGACTACATTGAATTTGCAAAATTCTTTATGGAGAGAAAAAGTAAGATTAACAAAATTCTCAGAAGGGGTCTGGATTCTATGATCTCCACTCTCCACTAGCAAGTTGACTCATATGAAAGCCACTAGACTAAAAATGGTTCTTAGCCAGTGCCTTTACGCATATGATGTGCTAATCTTTTGTAAGGGCACCAAATCTAGTGTCAAATGCATTATGAAGCAATTTAAACTTTATGGTGAATTTTCTGGTCAGAAGATTAACTGCAACAAAAGTAAAATCTATAATGGCTATGACTAACTAAAGATTCTCTACTGTTTTTGATTAATCCACTTGGACTATTGGTGATAATAAGAAGATTAAATTCTGGAAAGACAAATGGCTTGAAGCCCTCTTGGTCGATAATATACATATAGCTCTACATGCTGGTCTGAATATGAATGTCTCTAAATACATTAGTGATGGTGATTGGTGCATTCAAGGGTATTTTGTCAACAAATTCCTTGCTATGGTTAATTAAATCACCCAAATACATATCCATATTGATCATGATTTGGATGCTCTTATCTCGAATAATTTTGTGGAAGGTGACCTCACTGCCAAAACCGCTTTTAAGCATTTTAATCCTCCTAATATTGCTAAGAATTGGTGCAAACTTATTTGTGACATATTCCACCTCTAGATTCTTTATTTTCTGGTGATTGGTGCATAACAAACTCCTCACAGATGATAATCTAAGGAGAAAGAGGCGTTTGTGATTGTATCTATTTGCTGCTTTAGTTTGAAAGCTTATGAAACTACAAAGCTATTACTTTTTTGGCTTAAATGCACTTTTAACCCCCTATGTTTGCCGTCATAGCAATTTTGGCCCCCTAACAAAAAAAAAGCAATTTTGACCCCCTAATTTTCGCAACTATGCTAAGAAGCCGCCACGTGTCCCAAAAAGGGGCTAAATTCGCAACTTTTTTTTGTAAAGATAGGGGGTCAAAATAGCATATTTCCCTAAACATGGCAAAACTAGGGGGTTAAAATTGCATTTTTTTGTTAGGGGGCCAAAATTGTTACGACGACAAACATAGAGGACCAAAAGTGCATTTAAGCCTACTTTTTTTCAACTATTGGTTTCTCATACTCTTTTTTTTTTCTTTCAAATTTACCCTCTGATCAAAAAATATAATCGAAATTACATTTCGGCATATATAATCCGAAACTGGATGAAACCCATAAAATGGTTATGTAATCAAGGGCGTAGCCCTTCATGTAGAAGGGGTAGTCTTGACTATCCAAAAAAATAATATTATTCTTGAATTGGTTGGTATGTTTGTATATCCAGCTACCCTAAATAATAAACATTGAGCTATCCCAAACAAGTTTAGTTGCCGAAAATAAGAAAGTAAAATAATTACTACATGATTGTTAGATTCATTTGTATCGGTTTGGTATACAACTATTTAGAAAACCCTTTCAACAATAAAAATTATCAAGACAATAGTCATAAACGTGTTAAATGTGCAATGTGTTTCTTGCAAATAACCTATTTGTTTACATTGGGAAAACATTATTAATCAATTTTGTAAACGGTCAATAATGGATAAAATTGCCTTCTTGAAACACATTTTGTCTAACTTTTCTAAATAGCTATTATCAATTTTTATCATTGTTAATTTTCATGTATTGACTAATTTTTGAATTATTTTGTTTTAAGTCTCTACAACACTTGCAATTTTTAAGTTATGTTCTTAAGGTTTTGTTTAATTTTTGAAGGACTAAACCTAAAAAAATATAATTTATAGGACAAGAAACATATTTTATCCTTAAATTTAATACGTTGGTTTTGAAAATATTTTATTTTTTATTTCTAGTTGGTCCCTGGGGAATTTATTTGCTATCTTCGCCGCTGTAGAGCTAGTGCATGGATTGTATGAATGGGCAGCAGTGACCATGATATCAGAAGCCGCTCAATACTTTAAAAAATATATTATAGAATGGATGCGAAATGAAGAATGAATGAAAATGTTGAAGGATGCAAGACTACTTATAACCATAAAAATTTCCAATACTGTAAATTGGGCCAAAGGAAACATGTTTAGCATTTAAAACTCGGATTACTGCTCTTCCCCCAGCACAAAACGTTCGCACCCTGCAGCCATGCCCAAAATGCCCATGCGCTAGTTAAGTAGCGCAAGTGTTAATCGTTGCGCCACTTAACTAACAATTCGTGAGTTAACTTGCGTTGCGCTAGTTAAGTGGTGCTACGTGCTGTCTTAAAGAAGACAGAACACTTCATTTCCTCATTTCTCATCTAAAATCTCAAAAAATATCAAAAATCTCTCTTAAATCATCCAAACCCAAAATTCCTTCAAGTTCAAATCAAACAACACTCCAATAACAAACAAGTCTTCATAATCAAACACCATTAAACTTTTATGTTTATATGTTAAAAATTTTCTCTTAAATTAGAAATTTTTTAGATTTAGGTTTGTTTAAATTTTGGTTTTTTTGGCAAGAAATCATACAATGTGTACATGAAAATGACTTGTGTTGCTTAAATGTTTAGATGTTTGCATGTTTATGTTGTAGTTTTTTTTTTAGATTTAGGGTTTATTTAAATTTTGATTTTGCTTGCAAGAAACGATACAATGTAACATGTAAATGACTTATGTTGCTTAATTGTGGTTATATGTTTGCATGTTAATGTTGTAATTTTGAGTTTTAGGGTTTATGTATAATTTGCACTCCAAGTGTTTGATGAAATGTTTGAATGAGTTTTTCATTGATTGCTTTTAATTTCTCACTGTGTAGATTTGAAGCAATGGCGGGGTGGATCGACGTTCATGCACAATTCAACGGCGGAGAACCTCAGAGGTTGAAGGTTCGATGCCTTGGGGTAACGTTAAGAGGTCTCAAGGATCAACTTAATGAATTAAACCAAGGAGTCAACCTCAAAGACACAAGGAGGGTGAAATACGTTCGGTATAAACGTCCAACGCTCGACAAGGGAAGAGTATCGTTCACTTGGGTGGAATTAACGAACGACGAAAACGTGAAGAGCATGTTTTGGGAGCACGGCATGTTCCAGTGGATCGATATGCGGGTAACGATGTTGAGATCAACTGAAGATATAATCAACAGTTTGATTCCGCCAAAAGATCATGATTAGGTAGGGAAACGTACCTTCCAACTACAAAAATTATCTTCCTCTAGATGGGGTAAGTCAAACTTGTTAAACTTCAGTTCCCAACCATTCACCCGGAAGTGTTATTGTTTCATTCAAAATATTAAATTCTTGTTAGTTTGGTTTAGATGAAGGTATTGAAGTGTCAAGGATTGGACCTCATTCTTTTGGCACTTGAATACCATCATCTAAACCAAACTAACAAGAATTTAATCTTTTGAATGAAACAATAGAACTTCCAGATGAATGCTTGAGAGCTGGTGTTTAGCTAGTTTGAATTTACCCCATTCAGTGGTAAGATAATTGTTGTAGTTGGAAGGAACATTCCTGAATGTAATGTAATGTAATGTAATGACTCGTCTATATAATGTAATGTAACTTTTATTTGAATTTATTCAATACGCAATTTTATTCGAATTCACGCTGAGTTTATTCTAATTCATTTATTTATTTTATTCAATACGTTGTAACATAGGTTATATCTACCATAAATATAGTCAAAAAACGTGAAAAAACTTAACAAAAACGTGCAAAATCATGTGTCCTTCAGCTCTGACCACCGGCCAAGGTGCGTGAGTTAACTCGCGCACATGCTAGTGGTGCATGACTTAACTCACACAGGGGCATTAATGTCTTTTCAGCTGGGTGCGAGCGTTTTGCGGAGGGCGAAGAGTAGTAATCTAAAACTCGTTTAACACACCACAAGCTATCCAAAACATAGGTGTAACTCAACTGTCCTCGAGTCTAGGATGGTACAAATTGTATATGTTGAACACATCTTAAACAATTCAGTTTATATAATCCAAACTGTCACATAACGTATTTAATCGTGATCTTTGGAGCAGTGGCGGAGCCACGGTTATCTCAGGGATGCACCTGCATCCCCTCACATGTATAATTTTGCACCTACTATGCTTATGTATTTTTACTTTGAATCCCCTTAGTTTTCTGTTTTGCACCTATTTTGAGTCCCCCCACATAGAGTTAGACACACATCTTTTTCTAATCCACTTATGCGCACCAATTTATGTGATGCTTGCTGGAACGCATTATTACTAACACAGTTCATCTTTTCTTGTTGACTTTTTTTTTAGGGATCTTTTCTTGTTGACTTTATTTACCTTCTTCTTATTATGTATTTAATTTCATTTTCCATTTTTTTAAATTTTAAAAAATTGAGAACATGTAGATCGATCCCAAGACTTAATCTCATGTTGTTGAATTTAACGAGATCTAACACTAAACCCGTATGAATCATATTGTTTGATGCACGCAAATGTTATGTTTTAATCTTCCTTTCTCAATCTCATTTTTATTACCTTGTTAAAAAACGTTTGCTTTCAATCCTTGATTTCTCCTCTCCTCTTCTTTTCTATATTATAGATGATATTACTTTTTTAAATGTCAAGTCGTAAATATTAGAAATTATGGCTAGTGTAAAAAATTATGAAATTTACAAAATTTATATGTTAATCTAACAACTATGGAAGTTAGCAATGATCATCTTTTATGCTATGAAGATTGTGAAGACTATATTGCTTAATCAAATTGGGTTAAACGAATGAACGATTATCTCATGACTTATGTTGAGAAAATGTGTTCGATAACATGGATAAATTAATCTAGAATATGCTTCATTAATTTTGATTACAATTTTTTTTTTTGGCATAAAAAAAGATGTTTTGATTTTAAAATTGATATTCATAAAAATCATCAATTTAGGGGGAAAAACATGAATCATGACCATAATTGTGACAAATATGACAATAGAAAGACTAAAATGTCTATATTTTATTTTTAAAAGAGGCTATTTTAATGAGTTTTATAAAATAGGAGAAACAAAAGTGCAATTAATCCTATTATTTTTATATAATTTTCCCTACACTTATTTTAAGCAGAGGGCTTAGAGAATAGATTTTATGTTGAGTTTAAAATATGTACTAGGTTCGTCACTTGAACCCCCTGATCCAGGGTCCTGGCAACGCCACTACTTTGGAGGGTTCTCATGGTGAATAACATACGAAATAAAAAGTACAACACTACTAGAAAAAGCAAAATTAGCGAGGGAAATTAGTGACGGAAAAAATAAAATTCATCACAAATTTCTTAGTCGCAAAATTTAGTGACGGAATTAGAGAGGGATTTCACGTTTTCCCTCACTAAATATCCCTCACTAATTTTTGTTTTTCTAACAGTGCAAACAATAATTCAACGACGTGAAAGTACATAATAAAAGGCAAGGTTTAAGATTGCATAAAAGGCCTAGAAACATTTGATTGTCGTTATTAGTATGGCAAGTTTTAGTTGTACTTACTTCGAGTTGAGTTGGTGACTGCATCAAGATTGGTTGGTTTTCACTTCAAATAATTGATACGTTCAGAAACATTTCTCTGCGGATTCACCATAAGGTGTATGCATGCGTGAAGACTTCTATTGGTCGAGAGGAAGTTGTTATTTTCTAGCATTTTGATCAAAAATAAAGTTCAAATCAGGATTAGAAGTACAAGTATTACTACTGTTGTGTCGGTCTTTGTCATCCTTAATAATCAATTCTTGTCGATTGTTCCCATTCCTCTTTCAATTGTTGAATAAGAGAATTGATAAAAGGTTCATTATCATGATCACAAGCATATGTTCAGAAGCTGCATATTCATTCTCCAATGTATGTTTACACGAGCATCTTCTGCCAAACCCATCTCTACTTCCTCCACTACCTTGACTTGGCACAAAATATCATCAACCATTAGCTCTTCAATCATATTGGTCACCTCTAAGACTTTTGTAGAGATAAACAAACGAGCAAAATAAAGCCTAGCAAATGTGTAAGGATCTACTTTCAGTATTCTACCGAATGAAGAAGATATCATAGTAATAAAATTAATATTCCTATTCTTCACAATACCTAACCTTCTCAAAACCTGCATCAATAATTTTCTGTTGGACTAAAGGAATTATTTCACCTTGCAAGACACGTGTAACCAAGCCCTTGCATGCCCATCCAACATCTTCTTCACATCAGTTTTCTGTTCCATCAAACATTTCTTATTCTTGATATTATTTTCACTTGTTTTTACAATCTCCATCCATGTTTCTTGAAACTCACCATTTTTCCAAAAGTGATGTCCAATTTTCGTCTTCCTTCTCCTCCTCAATACGACAAGCCTCTCTCTTGACCTTCTCCAGCTCCTCCTTTTTCCTGATAATGCCTTTCAAATCCTCACCAAGCTCACTTTTTTTTCTCACTCTAAATGATTTTTTACTCAATTTTTTTCTCTAACGACTCCTAAATTGAAGGGAAATCGTATATCAAAAACAGAATATACACAACAGATAAAACAATAAAATTTCCGCTTTAATTGGATCCCTACGAATGTACGTGATCAAATTATTACCTCTTGTAGTGCAGTTTCTTTGATGTCGAATTTTCTAGACGATCACAAGCACCACCCAATCGGCGGCACCTCTACTTAGTCCACACGAACAACTTCTTCCACTCACTGCACTAGCTGCTACGAGATGAAGGCTTGAAGAGAGGGGGGAAATTTAGGGTTTCAGAAATCTAGGGTTTTTGAATGTGGGATCAGGTTCCAGTATAAAGTTGCTACAACATAAGAGTTCTATTTATATAACCATTTGTGTGCTCAGAAAGTCTATTGGACTTGTGCAAGCCTAATAACTCACTCGCTGATTTGCTAACTAATTAGCTCCAATTACTAAACTTAACCCTAAGTAATAAGTCTCACTTATTTCTCTCTTTTAGTTGTCCTTTTGTGTATGACTATGTAGGTTATTGTAACGTTGACAACAATATTAAATTTTATATTTAATAGTATAAACAGTAATTTGTATCTAGCAATACATCACTACTACCCTACTACCTAAGTGACAAGAAAGTCAAATGATCTGACAAAAAAAATTTGTTATAAAGATCTTAAGCATTATTACCCTTTTGCCCTCATGTCTATATTGAACACAATGTACAATATGTCACCCTTGTTTAGTTCAATATTGGGCACTTAGACATTTATGTCGTTATGTAGGAGGTCAAATTTCATCTAAGTTACTCGTTTCTCTCAACATGATTTGGTGAGTACCCATCAACTGACTTTATAGTCATCTTGTTATGAACGACGTTTATACGAAAACAAAGTACCCGACTTCTACATCTAGGGTACACGGTGATTTTACGTCGAAGGGTGGAATACACCACCTTATCACTATGAGAATGACTTATGACTTTTACATAACATTTTATGTAGCATTTTAATAGCGGGTCAATCGAATATTTTACTAATATATTAGAGGAAACTTGTTATAAATTACATATTTAGCTCGTACTTTATTAATTTTTAGTAAACTTAAATATATATATATATATATATATATATATATATATATATATATATATTTATTTATTATCGAGGCAACTCTTGAACCAA
>Ga0315915_1004559_pt1 | contig 17437 bp, 19 predicted proteins | sample MpolbnodulesMG_FD_207738 | JGI IMG/M metagenome (GOLD analysis project Ga0315915, IMG submission 207738) | Medicago polymorpha root nodule microbial communities from Los Angeles, California, United States - branched nodules | ecosystem: Host-associated > Plants > Roots > Nodule | place: USA...
TTCTATTTTCTCTCTCGCCACATCTTCCATCTTCCTTCTTTCTTTCCTGCAACAACACATACAACTCTAATGGAGCAAAATCAATCAAATAACCCTTCAATATATGATTTTAAAGCAAATTTGTACTGAACATATCTGATTCACTTCTCAGTCTCTTCATTCTCTTTTCTCTCTAGCTACCCTCTTTGTTAAAGACTGCTGGAAAAATCACCACCAATTTCAACTTTCAATTCACTTCCATAAAGAAATCTCTATTAATTTTTTCATGGTTTTTAATGTTATTTTTTATTTATTCTGCAAGTTAAAATGAAGAATATTCATGATGTTATGATTTATCACAATTTGTGAAGGTTTCATCTTTTTGAGAAACTCAAATCCTGATTCCTCTCTTCTTCTGCTTCAAATTGTTGTCCTAATTGAAACATCACCACTGTTTACTAACTTGCTACCAGCAACATCAGCCCAGAGAGAAGAATCTAAAACACAGATGAAGCTTTAAAATAATTTTAAAAAAGAAAACAGAAAACAATATAATTCATTTAATTTAAGTTCTGTCAAGATAAAAATTAATACTGGAACCAAGGTTGATGAAATTAATATTAAAAAAAGAAAACAGAAATCATTTGTTGATGAAATTTGGAACCGTGGCAACAACAACAAGATGGGTTAGTAATGGGGCGAGAGAAGAAAAAAAGGAATAATTTAAAATAGAAGAAAATAATTCGGTGTTGGGGGTTTATAATAAGGATTTTGATCTAAAGGTTACTTAACCTTATCTAATGGTTCATATTTATTTTACCACAAAAAAAAAAAAAAAAACAACTATGTCTCATACCGTAGGAGACCTATTCAGGTCTCCCACCATAGACGGAGCCATATTTTTGATTGATTTAACTACTATGTTAAATCATTGTCAATCAATGGAAATTGATATGGTCAGAGAAGTAAAAGTGGCTTTAGGTGTTTTGGCATGTATATTGGTTTTAAATTGGCTTAATTGCACTTTTGGTCTTCTAAATAATTTTTGAGTTTCACTTTGGTCCCTTAATTTCATATGTTTGTCAATTTGGTCACATTTTTTTAATTTTAACCATAATATCTAAGGTTGACCGGCATTGCAGGTGGTCCACCGTAGACCTTAGTAATTTATTTAATTTTAACCATTTGATGATTTTGAAACAAAATAAACTCTTAGATCATACAACACCATTGAATCAAATAGTAAACTATCATCACATAATTTTTCTTTCATTTTCTTCTTGTTATTCTTCATCTTCATCAACTTTAATAATAATAATAAAAAAAAACATAAAAACCCAAAAGAAAACCCAGAACAACAAAAACATAAATTCATTGTTAAAATTCTTTAATCAAACTCATATACCACCACTAAACCATTTATTAAAAATAACTCAAAAACCAACATTAAATTTGTTAGAACAACATCTAGTAATAAAAGATTAAAGAAACACAAATCGCAAGCAATGGAACACAAACATTTGTTTGTGCAATTCAGTCAATTGAGCGTACCTATACAACTATATTTCTGTATATTACTTAAGCAATTAGTGTTTAGAGTGTTACAAGTCACATATACACACATAAGAGGGGCAAAGGGCAGGGTAGTTGAGCTACAATGGAGAGTTATGAATCTGGACCATAGTGCGATTCATTATATCCTACCACTCGCTCTTGTTCACATACTAACTTGAGTGATGAGTGCTCGAAGATATATGCAAATATAACATATAATATATTAAAAAGTAACAATGATGCTTGAAACTTATACATTAGTAAAAGAAATTACAAAGATATTTTGTTATTTATTGATTTATTATAATTAAAGTGGAGTCAGGTGCTTTGAATGAGGACTTAGGTGCTCAAGAGTATAGCAATGAAATTTGTACAACTATTTAATGACAATTTTGGTGACAACTTTGTTTTTTTCCTTTTCTATTGGTTAAGAACAATGGAGAAAGAAAAAGTAAGAGGGATGATAACAACATCAAGTAAGTATAAGAAAGAAAGTTGTTCAAAAATTGTCACAAAATAATTATACAAATACCATTTCTCAAAGATTGCATGGACTTGGTATAGAAGTTGCTACTCACATGGGCACGGATACACATGTATTTACCCAATCAACATATAGAAATATTTTACACAATCATCTAATGTCACTTTATTTAATGAGTTTAAAAATACATGCATGGTTAATCCGCAACATCACCCTTATGAATGAAATCTATCGAGGGTATGGATCAGTAATTGAAGCATGGTTTATCGATTCACCCGATTCACTCTTGGATTCATTTGGTCTCATTGCCCCTGAATTATCTCCCTCAAATTGCATGTCTCGAACTTGAAGGCTTCTAGTTCTGCCGCCCACAATAGATGCAGGCTCCAAAGGTACCGAGAGAGACATAGAATAACTACTAAGCATGAGTACAATGGTTGCCATGGTTGGTCTTTCAACCACATTTTCTTGAACACAAAGTAAACCAATGTGAATGCATCTCATTATTTCATTTTGTGAACCGTTGTTTAATGATGGATCTATTATATTTGTGATTGTACCCTCCCTCCAGTTTCTCCATGCCTGCACAATTGCATTAACCTTTTAGATCACTAATTACAATTCAATCTTAACATGCTTAATTTTAATGTTATAATCTTTTAATGGACACTTTTTTATTGGCATGGAAGAAATAATGAGAGAACAGGACTTACAAAGCTAAGTAAATCCTCGTGACTCTGCCCATGAAGAACGCGACAAGCTTTCTGGCCACTTAGAATCTCCAAAACTAGTACACCAAAACTAAAAACATCTGATTTTACCGAAAATTCTCCAAACATTGCATACTCAGGAGCCATATATCCGCTGCATATAAAAGTGAAAAAGTTTAACTAGTCATAACTAATGAGTCTTTTCTAGTAACAAATATTCAGCTTATAGTTGTTAAGGCCAATGATATTAACAAATTTGATTTAATGAGTATAAAAGGGTTTTTCACCAATGACGCATGATAGCATCTTTAAAAGAACTTCAATATCATAACAACTATTTTAATAGTCAACATCAATGAATTACTAACAATACAAGATAAAGTAATGATGAAAAAAATTGTACTTAACAAGACATGGAAATCATATTCTTATACTTACTATGTTCCAACGATTTTATTTGTATTCACTTGAGTTTGATCAACAAGAAGTAGTCTGGCCATACCAAAATCTGATATTTTAGGATTCAACTTTTCGTCTAAGAGAATGTTACTTGCTTTAAGATCACGATGTATAATACGGAGTTGAGAATCCTCATGAAGGTAAAGAATGCCTCTAGCAATACCTCCAATGATTTTATAGCGCCTTTCCCAATCCAATTGTGCTTTCTTTATTGGATCTATACATACACAAAATTAGCTATTTTAGTAGTCATATGTAAGAGAGCAACAATCTAATAAAGCATATATTATGGCCTACCAAATATAAAATAATCAAGACTTTTATTCGGAACAAATTCATAGATGAGCAATCTTTCTCTTCCTTCTAGACAAAAACCAAGTAGTCGAACTAAATTTCGATGTTGAAGCTTAGCGACTAAAAGCACTTCATTCTTAAATTCAACATCCCCCTGTCCTGAATTTGTTGACAACCTTTTGACCGCAATGACTTGTCCACTAGAGAGTATACCCTGCAGATATATTTCATTTATGTATAATAAATAAGTACTTCAATGATGAAGAAAGTGATGTTCATCTATACCAATAGTATTACTTACCTGATAAACAACTCCAAATCCGCCATGTCCAAGTTTATTAGCTTCAGAAAAGTTACTTGTAGCAACTTGTAATGTCTCGAAGTTGAATTGCAATGACTCAGCCATGTCAATATCATCATTGTCATCTTCTTCGATTTCTTCAAACATGATACAAGGCATGTTAGTAAAGTAAAAATAGAAAAATATTGGCTTCCATTTTGTCTCTATTTCTTAATTACTACATCTAGATTTTTTTATTTGAATTCAAAACTTTGTTAACGATTACAACTTATTTCATACCACGACTTAGACAGTCTAACGAATTTAAACAAAGTCACATACCTTCGAGATTTATCCTCGCCTTCCTTTTCCTTAAGCATATGTAAATGAGAATTAGCAGGGCAGCAACAACAACAGTCGGCACAACTATGGCGATGGTAGTATGTGATGATTTGCTTTTTTCTGTAAAATGAGACATTTCAAAGATTAAGACATATTAAAATAATACCAGCAAACAAGTCTACAACGACTAACTAATGGAAAAAAGGCCAAGACAAGAACAAGTAAAACAAAATAACCTAACTGTAATTACCATGTAGAAATTAAGTATGATAGTTAATGACAATCAGTAATTACCTTCTTCTGATGGGAGGGTTTCATCTTGGTCTATTACTGTCGTAGAATTGTAAAAGCGAGAGGTTTCATATCTAATATTGCAACTTGGTTTAACAACTCTACCACCAATTTTGTTATTACAACAAGTTGGAATTTCTGAAATAGCACGCTCTAAACAATCATTGCAATCTTGCTCTGACAAATCAGGTGTACACTGCACAAGACCATATATGGTTTGAAAATTTAAATTCACATCAGTTGCATTATCCGTAGCAAACTTACGACGAGAATCACTTGATGCAGCTATTTCTTTCAGTTTCCTCATCAAGTTTCCAAGAACTTGATTAAATTGACCCACCTCAGTTACATTGTTCGTGTTCGACATATAAAATGTAGGTGAATCTTCCATATTGTCAAATATTGATCGGTTTGAGTAACGCAACATGCAGTTATCATACCAACCAATTGCTTCTTTTTGGTTTGGACAAAGTTTTGTGAGAAGAATTCTTGAATCGTTGAGACAGCTGCGGCAAACGTCGGGTTTAACATCTCCTCTGCAGAGTCCAATGGCGTTTACTTTGTCAGTGTTTTGGCCATAAGAGAAATTGTAGAAACCGTAGTTGATTTCTGTGTTTGAAGAGAGATTGGACAAAAGGGTATTGAGGTTGTTTTGATAGGTGCTATTGACTGTGTAGTTGCCTTTATCGTTTATACAAAAGTGGTACAGAAAATTTGGTTGGGCTTTGGCTTGAGATACAAAAGTAATGAGAAAGAGAAAAGAATAAAAGGAAAGTAATAACTTGCAAGAAACAATTGCCATGCTGATATTGCTCTCTGTCTTGGAATAATTTACAAGTAATTAACAAATGGAGGATTGAAGCTTTAATTTGGATATGAAAGTCAGTCGTTTACTTTGACGTTCGTGAAATGATTTGTTGACTGTAACAAAAAAAAATTATTTGTTGACTAAAATGTGGTTTGAGACCAAGCTTTTAGTCTTCTATCATTCAATTTGTGGGAAAGGTCATGTGAGTGATGTTTCAAACATATGTTAAATTCTTTATTCAAATACTTCACATAAAATAGACTTTTCATAGGCTAACATATACTAGACTTTCTTTTTTTAAGAAATTTCATACTAGACTTTTAAAAATATTAATCAAACTTAGACATGTAAATTCCGATCTTTGAATCTATATCATTTGATCTCGATCCAACACCAACAGTCTCCAATGTCACGAATGAGAGTTTTTATGAACCTTTCTTCATATATCATTTTCTTTGAAAGTGGTATTGAAGATAATCAGAGCAGTTAGCTCTCGAAGCTTATTTTCCTCCCATGAGAATCGTAATATCTACTTTTTTTCCTTCCTGGTGGGGTACACTTTGGCCGCGTCAATTGCCTAGTTAGTTGGTTCATCTCCCTATTAATTCTAACGTTTGAAGTCAACAATATTATGTTTTGTCTAAGCATACGTCGTTGGGTTTCTCCCGGCAAAGCTGCATCAGGTGACTCTCGCCTTAAGTATGAAGCAGATAGTGAGTTCGATCCTACAAATTTTGGCATCACTTTAATTCAACAAAATTTAAATTCTTGAAATTCATAATTTTCTTCTGACAATTTCGGGTACGTGCTCGAATTGATTTTAATGAATTTTATTTTCCATTAAAAAAAAATGTCATTCAAACAAATAATTAAATTGGAGTAGCACATTAGTCACATGACGAATGTCCATCCACAATAATATGGTGAATGATTACTTTGTTTGTTAGAAGACTAATTAGCGGCAGTGACATGATTATTAATAAATTTTGTCGTTAAAAAAATAAAGGCTAAAATGTATTTTTGGTCACCCAAGTTTCACAAACTTGCGGTTTTAGTCCCCTAAGTTTAAAAATAGCACTTTTGACCCCTTAAGTTTATCCCCTTTACAAATTCATGGTCTCCCTTGATTTTGACTCAGTCAAAACTGACATGACGCTATTTTTTAATGTTTTTTTATTGATGTGGATATTATTAATAATAATAAATTAAATCCAACTCTGATAATTGCAATTTATAATAAAAGAAAAAAGCATAAAACAATGAAAGGTCGTGTAAGCTCTGATAATTCCATTTCCAAATCAATTCAAAATCAAACTTGCGATTTGGGGCTTAGGTCTAATTCTCATCTCAATCAAAAATAGATACCAGTCATGATCATATTATTTTATGTTGCCTAATCATATTGCAATCTATTTCATCATTTATGGTGTGGGTTGTGTTTATGTTTTGACCATGTGGAGGTACCAAAATTGGACCTGCATAATTTTAAAGGTTGTAAGGTGATTTTAATTTAAGGTATAAAGGTTGGAAGATTGATTTATTTTGATAAACAAAGTCATTGTTAAACAAAGTCATAATACTTAATTCATTAATTTTCATTCATTCATTCATGAAAATTCATTGTTGGAAGATTCATTAATTTTCATTCATGGTCAGATTTTTTTTCTCTATGTCAACTTCTTTATGAAAAAGCGCCATGTCAGCTTTGATTGAGTTAAAATCAAGGGGGACCATAGATTTGCAAAGAGAGTAAAACTTAAGGGACCAAAAGTGCTATTTTTAAAATTGGGGGACCAAAATCACAAGTTTGTGAAACTTGGGGGATCAAAAGTGCATTTTAGCCAAAAATAAACTAATTAGGGACAGTGAAACGGGTAAAACCCGGCAATCCGGACCATTTAACTCGGTATTTTAAACGGGACTAGTTGAAGTTTTGGATTAGACTTCTCAAATCAGGTCTGCCTATTTAATCCGCTTAAAAATGGAGAGGGTTGGCTTATCACACCAATTGAAAAATATGTTTCTGTTATTAATTTTAGGTTAAATTGCACGCTTGGTCCATTAGATAATTTTTGAGTTTTGATTTGGTCTCTGAATTATTAAAAGTTTTACTTTGGTCCCTCAAATATGCTTGTGTCAACCAATTTGGTCATACTCTGTTAATTTTAACCTAAAATGTATAAGGTGGACCAACATTGTAGGTGGTCCACCGTGACCTTATTATTTAAACCCTTAGGGCCCGTTTGGTGCACAAGATAGGAAGACAGGATATGATAAAACTATCCTATCCTGGTTTAATTTGTTGTTTGGTGCGCCAAAAGGAAATGATAACTTAAACCTATTTCTAATCATATCCTACACACCCTTTGTTATTTTTATCCTTAGATTTTAAAAAACAATTTTTGCTTAAAAAAGTCTCAAAAGATTTTAAAAGTTTTTGTAGGATTTTAATGACTTTCATGATTTTAAAAGACTATCAGAATTTTCAATTTAGATTTCAATGGATTTACATCATAAGATTTTAAAGGATTTTATGGATTTATAAGATTTCAAAAGATTTCATGAATTTTAAGATAAATGATTATGAGACACTCTCTATCCTAATATTCTCAATACAGACTCTTATTTTTTATTTTATTTTTTTGAGAGATAGAGAGGGAGAGAGAGAGAGAGAAGGGAGAAAAGAGAGGAGAGAGAGAAGGGAGAAGAGAGAGACAAAGAGAGAAGGGGGAGAGAGGGGGAAAAGAGAGGAGAGAGAGAGTGAGAGAAAGAAGGGAGAAGAGAGAAGGGATAAGAAAGAGATAGTAAACTTTTAAAAGAAAAACAATCCCAAGACTTTTTTAAACAATCCTTCGAAATTTGAATGATTTTGAATAACATAAGACTTTTTTTAAGTGATGAAAAGTCTTGATTGAATACATCAAGACTTTTTTAAAATGACAAAGAGTCTTGATTGAATACCATAAGACTTTTGTAAAATTGCAAACAGTCTTGATTGAATACCACAAAAAAATTTCATAATTAAAAAGTCTTTTAAAATCTCTTAGACTTCTAATCCAATTCATCCCTCCTAGTTTTTGGTGGGTTAGAATTATCCTATCATGATTAGCACTAAAATCCTTATTTTGCCCTCTCTCTCAATTCATCGCTCATATTCTCTCTGCTCACCATCCATTGACCTCTACCTCTTCCTCCATAACTCTTCAACGCCATCTCTTCTATTTGTCACAGATCTAACCCCAATTCTACCCTATAATCACTTTTTCATCCATCTGCTTGATTTTTTGTCTGTCTATTTCTTTCTTCAATATCTATTTTGTATTCAAGTCAAATTTAAAAAGAGAAGAAACAGAGAATTTATGAATTTCGTATTATCTTCAATAGAGACAACAATTGGCTTGGTTAAGAGCTTGGACTGTGATTGTAAATTTTTTTAATTGATAAAAATTTGTTGTAATTGAAGAAACGGTTGTGTTTTTAATTGAAGAAGCCATTATTATTTTTTAATTGTATTTGGAATTGAAAAAGAAGACGGCACCCCAAAAATAAAGGAAGAAGATGATTCATAATTAATAATAACTTAATTGTATTTCAATAAAAAAGGTTAAGATATACGTAATTAATTGCAATGGTAATTTTGTCATTTAATTGTGGTATATATGATATTATGTTTGTTATCATGTGTGTATCAAACATGTGATAGGATAAATGTTTATCATGTCTATCTCATTTCCTATCCTTATCCATTTTCATATTATATCCTATCTCTATCATATCATGTGGAGCTCTTAGATCATTTTTTAAACTTTTTTTTTGATAGCGAGATCATTTTTTAAACTAAATAAACCTTTGAATCATCCAAGACCAATGAATCTAACAGTGAACCAACAACACATAGTTTTTCTTTCATTTATCTTCTTCCTTCTATTTTTTCTTAATCTTCATTGCCTTTATCCATCTTCAGTTGGTACTTTTATTTTTCTACTAATTATCTTTTTCGGCCAAAACACCCATCATCGTCGTTGGTGCTCGTCGTATATGTCAGGGTGTGGAAAAAAAAAACAGAAGAAGAAAACGAGATGCAAGAAATCCAAACAAAATGATATGTGTTTAGAGTTTTTTAACTTTCTCAACTCATTCTTTGTTTCTGAGTTAAAAGGTTCATTCATTCTGTTTTGCGTTGCACTTGCACACGGCCATTCCTTCTCTTATCGTGAAATTGTTCGATCTTTTGTCCTTAAAAGTATAACTAATTTTGACTTTAGTTCCTATAACATAAAACATGCCTTGTCCTCCCAAAAGTAAGATGAGATGCATGTTAGAAAGAGTCTCTTTTCTAAAAAGAGTAACTTTGGTTTCAATTTTTTTATAACGGGTCATAATGACCGTTCACTCAAAACTTTTGTATATACTATCCCGACTCTTATTATAGATTCTTTTTCTTGTTACTATAGATTTATTAATAGAGTGCTTCACCTAAATTATAGGTCAAATCCATCTTGTGTCCTTTAAGTTTAAAATGTGTACCAGATTAATTCTTATGGATTTTTTAGTTTCATATTGATCATTTATGTCAATAAAGGTGAATATTTAATCTTTTAAGTCATAAAATATATGCATTATCAGCTTTTTTTCATCAAACTCAGTTAAAAAGTGTTTATGCGAACTCTTATTACTAATTAAGTAAGTAGATCCGAATATATCGGTCTCAAAGCTAAGCTTCATAGGTGGATTATTCAGTCTTGATTTTTTTAAAAATCGATTGAATACTTGATTTATAATGTTGATGAAATATTTATCTATAAAATTAGGATTGAATTGAGAAACAGTAAAAAGAAAATGTATGTAAGAAATCATGTTTGAGGTCATAAATACCTTTTGAACCTTCCACCATCAATGTTTTTTTTAAAAGAAAAAAAGGGGACCAATTAATAAAAAAAAAAATCAATTGACTAACTTTTACATTTTTAATGAAATAAATGATCAATTTGAAACTAAAAAATTAAAAAGATTAATCCGGTAGAAATCTTAAACTTAAATGACAACATTATGTATTTGACCTAAATTATATTAATAAATCTGAATTAGAATCTAAGTTGAAACAATCCTCAATCATATTTTACTTATCTTCCATAGGATCGACCCTAGGCATAGGGCCGGAGTGCGACGGTCTACGACCCATGCCGGTAAGGGGCCGATTTTTTTTTATTGGAGCGGTGTATATAGCATGAATAGGTTTTTTTTTTTTTTTGGGGGGGGAGGCTGAAGATTGTTACCTTTTTGTCCTTTTGATACAATTTGCTATATATACCCCATATAAATCCAAAGCTTTCTATATACACCATCCCAAAAAACAATTGGGCCCTTTGTTCCTACTAATGTGTCAATAAATTTTGAATTATGCTCTTTATCCAAATGGATTTGCTCATTCCCAAAGTAAATGACCAAAATGCCCCTGCATGAGTTAACTCACGCTAGTGTTAAATTTGCGTGAGTTAAACTCACGCTGGTTTTCTTTCAATATTTCCAAGTCTGATATTATTGAATAAAGCAAAGCATACATGAACTTTCAACGTAATCCACATAAAGTAAAATTAGAGGCTCAAAACGATGCCACATGTTCAACATCTGTCATCTACTTTGTGCAACAAATGTTTCTTATGGCACACAAATTTTCTTCAAACAAAACATGAATCAGTATATAACAAAAAGGAGATGAGATGATTGTTTCTAGAAATCCGTGTAACAAAATGTTGTTTGACAAAATTGCTAATTTACAATCGTCCATCCAATCAGATATTCCTTTCATGGTAAAACAAATTGAAACATGGGTGAGAGAAAACCAACGTGAGTTAACTCACGCAACGTGACTTAAGTCACGCATAAAACACAACAAGCGTGAGTTAACTCACGTAGCGCAAGTTAACTCACGCAGGGGCAATATCGACATTTACTTTGGAAAGAGCGAAACCATTTGGGTAAAGAGCAAAATTCATAAATTTTTGATATTTTTTGGGGCCCTTTGCTCCTAATAATGTGTCTTACTAATATTAAAAATATTTGCGATATTTATTATTTAAAAAATTGATAAAATCTTCATAACAAAACAAATTATATTTTTGTTGAAAATGCGTCTATCAAAGAAATTAATCTTAATATTGCATTTACCAAAACAAATTATCAAGTATTATTATTGTTATGGGAATAACATTGGAGAATATTGTATCCTAATGTCTAAAATTAATTAATTACGTGTTGATATACTTTTATTTTTTTGGTGTTACCATCATTGGATGTCTAAATTTCACTGTCTACTATTCAGTCTACTTTGCATGAGCTATTGTTCTCTAATTCTGTGATATTTTGTTTAGTTTTGGTTTCTATGGAATATTTGATTTATTTAAAGATGTTGCCTAAAAAAAACTTTTATCTTGTATTTAAAAGCGAAGAAAAAAACAAAATGAAGCGGTAGTAAAATCATTACAAGAAACTAAAAAAGTTTATGAAGTATTATATCAGGCCCTTTTCTCAAACTATACCTAAAGCCCTAAAACACTATGAACGGCCTTGATCTTCCGATCATGCTCAAGGTTATTATAGACCATATCGCTTAATTAGGTGAAGGATTAAGATCAGACAATTTGTCCATTAGTCATACAAAAAAATAATACCAAGAGCACTAACACCTTTTTTCCCCCCTCTAATGGTGGGATACTGTTTGGTCACGTTGCCTTGTTAAATGGTTTATACTTTATATAACGTGTTGAAGTCAACAATATCGTGTTGTCCACAAGAAATATGAAAAAATAAAACAATGTTATCCACATAAAAATATTAAGAAATGAAACAAAATTTGCTCTGGAGTTTTAAGGTCAGTCAACTCAAGAGTCTAAGACCCCACACCTTTACAAATTTCCATCTGCTCTTCATTTTCGATACTCCAAAGAACATTAAGCAATGGCTCTGTTTCTATTTCTATGTTCTCTGTTTATGATAATTGTATCCCAAGCCAAAGCCGGAGATCCTGTATCATGTGATAACAACAGAGGCAATTACACAGCCAATAGCACCTACGACAACAACCTTAAAACCCTTTTGTCCAGTTTTTCTTCTCATACAGAAATCAATTATGGTTTCTACAATTTCTCATATGGCCAAGACCCCGACAAAGCATACGCCATTGGGTTGTGCCGCGGAGATCTTGAACCGAATCAGTGTCTTACAAAGCTAAACAATACCGTTGCCTATCTTAGAGAACAATGTCCAAATCAAAAAGAGGCAATTGTGTGGGGTGGTGATTTCACTTTATGGTACTCCAATCGATCAATCTTTGGGATCGTGGAAACTTCGCCGACAGTATATTTGATTTATGAAAGGGATGTAAGTGATGTGGATAAGTACAAGCAAGCATTGAGTAACTTGATGAAAAATCTAACAGAAAAAGCTGCATCAGGTGACTCTCGTCGTAAGTATGACGCAGATAGTGTGGATGATCCTGCAAATTTTGCAACTATATACGGTTATGTGTTATGTATGCCTGATTTGTCATCGCAACAATGCACTGATTGCTTGGCTCAGACTATTTCAGAAATCCCAGATTGTTGTAACGGGAAGATGGGAGGAAATATTCTTAAACCAAGTTGTCGGATTAGATTTGATCCTTATCGCTTCTTCAATTCGACGATTGTGTTAGATTCAAATGCAACTCCTCCTGAACCACCGTCATCACTATCACCTTCTTCACCATCCACCAATAACAGTACTTCTTCAGGTACCTAATTAATTGTCAAGGCTATTTATTTTAAGAAAGAATTTTCTTTTCCAATAACACTATTACAATTTCTAGATGAAAGCCATGAGTAAGACAATGAAATTGTAGAAAGTAAAATAGAAAATTGAAATATCGATAATGTTTTTGCTTAAATCAAGGGGTTATTTATATTGAGTAAGTTAGTAATCAACAATCTTTTTTTTCCCTCCCTTGAGACTGTAAATTTAAGTTTACCATTTAGCAAACATGGATAAAGATAATTGAGATAAAGTGTTTGGTATTTTAACGTCAAGGTCAAGGACAGTTCAAAATCCTCTCTAGAATTATTTCCTCCTCTCCAACTTATTTAGAAAGAAAGGAAAAAATAAACAAATTATTAACTAAGGATTCTATTAAATCAAATATTTTAATTTTTAATACATTAAATACACGTATTTTCATAAATATTTACCACTTACTTTTATAAATACTTACCACGTATGATATCTCTGATAACATGATATATTTTCTTTATGACCTACATATCTTTTTCCTTGTCGTTTTATTTTCCAAGTAAATTGCTTACGGCACTACACGTATAACAGAGCTACCCCAAATAATTGAACATTATACTTCTGTCATAAAATCATCAACTGTGTTTGTGTTGGTGTGACCTTGGGCTCTGCTTGGGTGTTTTTAGGGGTAGGGGGGAGAATGATTTTGGAGGGAGGGTGAAAGAGAAAAAAAGAGAAATTTTTTTATCTTTTGTTTAAAAATCTTTATTTGTAAAGAATGATCAATACATTTTTTTTTGGCACATGGATAAAAAATGTTTGTGATTAATATATATTTAATTTTAAAGATATTATAATAATTAGATTAAATTTTAATTTTTTCATCAAAACCCTATGAAATACTCATCCAATGTAATTTTTTACTTTTATCATTTTATAGGAATTTTTTATTAAGAAAAACAAACTCTCTCTCATCAAGTTTGGAGGAGAGTCATTAAGAGACCCATAATTTCTAGGCTTAATAGCAGTTTTGCCCCCTTAAGTATCAGGAAGTTGTGATTTTGGCCCCCCTAACAAAATAAAATACAATTCAGCCCTCTAAGTATTGCCCATTTTGCAGTTTTGGCCCCCTAGACCAATTTTGACCAAGTCAATGCTGATGTGCCCGCCATGTGTGTAATTTTTTTATTTTAAATTTTTTAATTATTATTACACACGTGGCGGCCACGTCAGCATTGACTTGGTCAAAATTAATCTGGAGGGTTAAAACTGTAAAAGGGACGGTACTTATGGGGCTAGATTGTATTTAATTTTGCTAGGGGCCAAAATCGCAACTTACTGATATTTAGGGGGTCAAAACTGCTATTAAGCTTAATTTCTATGTCTTTAGCGGTTGAAAACTTGAGGGATTCTTTTTTATTTGTTAAGTTGTTTAGTGACCAGAATTTTACAAGAATACTTGAAGAGTATTTTATTATTCTTAATTAATCTATTGAATTTAACGCGCTATAATTTTTGCAGGACACAACAAAAACCGAACTGTCATCGCCATTACAGTGCCAGTTGCTACTGTGGTTTTGTTGTTCATTTTTATTTGCATCTATTTAAGATTGAGAAAGATAAAACAAATGTTTGAAGGTATGTCTAATTTATTTAAGCATGGATTATTGTTGTTAGTTACAAGTTACTATAAACAAAGTTTAACAATTTGAAGAGACGAGTTTTTTTTTTCTTTCTAATTTCTTATCTCCGTCGGTTCCCTTCATCAAAGATAATCATATTTAAGACGAGTCAGTTAACAAAAAAAAGTATATTACGTATTAATATAGTATTAAATTATATCCTTTACAACTTTTAAAGGGCTGGTACTAAAAAGTTTTCTGCTAGATCCAACCCTTCAGCGTCTGTACTTCTGTTCAATTTATAGCGATTATAATATATAAAAAAACTAACTTGTTCATCTTAATTGGTTAATGTACATGAAGCTGATAATGGAGAATATGTTGATGGAGATGAAGATGAAATTACAATTGTTGAGTCATTTCAATTTAACTTTGATACCATACGAGCTGCTACAAGTGACTTCTCTGATTCTAATAAACTCGGGCAAGGTGGATTTGGAATTGTTTATCGGGTAAGATAACTACTTTTTATTCATAAAAATATCATCTTTTGCAACATATTATCATAGAAAGGAAAAAAATTACAATACCTTGATATATTTCAGGGTAAACTTCCTGATGGACAAATGGTTGCTGTCAAAAGATTGTTAAAAGATTCCAGCCAAGGAGATGTGGAATTTAAAAATGAAGTACTATTAGTAGCCAAGCTTCAACATCGAAATTTGGTTAGGCTACTTGGTTTCAGTTTAGAAGGGAGTGAAAAACTTCTTATTTATGAATTTGTTACAAATAAAAGTCTTGATTACTTCATATTTGGTACGTTTGAATATCAACATAGTTACAATGCTACACTATTACTTATAAGACAAATTACGAACTACTAAATCAAATTTGAAACACATGATCTTGGTTATATACGTAGATCCAACCAGAAAAGCACAACTGAATTGGCAAAAGCGCTGCGATATTATAAGAGGTATTGCTCGAGGTCTTCTTTATCTTCATGAGGATTCTCGCCTACGAATTATACACCGTGATATCAAAGCAAGCAACATTCTCTTAGACGACGAGATGAATCCTAAGATATCTGATTTTGGATTGGCAAGATTGTTTGTTATAGATCAATCTGAAGAAAATACAGATCGAATTGTTGGAACTTAGTAAGTTTCGAAATATGCTTGAGATTACTTTATGTTAGGTTGAATCAACTACAAGTAAAATTTCTTGTTTTTTTACTAATTAAGCTTGTTTATATTCGCATGCAGCGGATACATGGCACCTGAGTATGCAATGCATGGACAATTTTCGGTAAAATCAGATGTCTTTAGCTTTGGGGTATTGGTTCTTGAGATTATAAGTGGTCATAAAAATAGTACAAACATTGGTCATGGAAATGATGTAGAGTATTTATTGAGCTTTGTAAGTAATATTTTTCTCTGTAATTTCTTTCTTGTAGACAATATTGTAGAAATTGGTTGATGTTAATTTCATGAGCAACTTATTGCAGGCATGGAGAAGCTGGAGAGAGGGGAAGGCACAAAATATGATAGATCCAGCATTAAACAATATTTCACCAAATGAAATAATGAGATGCATCCATATTGGCTTACTTTGTGTTCAAGAAAATGTAGTTGACAGACCAACCATGGCTGCTGTTGCACTCATGCTTAATAGTTATTCTCTCACTCTCTCAATACCTTCAAAACCTGCCTATTTTTATGGAAGTGGAACTAGAAGCCTACAGGACATGGACTTATGGGCTGGCAATATAGGTTCAACAACATCGGGTGAATCGATGAACCACGCTTCAAATACTGATCCATACCCTCGATAGATTTTATTCATAAGGGAGAATATATATTCTTTTGTGTGTAAATCACTAAATTGGTCTATAAAATTGTAAAAGTTGGTCTCTCTGAAATTTAGGAATAAATAAAAGCGTAGAGATCGAAATATATGTCAATAATTTTAATCATTATGTTAATTTCATTTGATTGAATTTTTTTTTTAACAAAATTTGTTTTAGTTTATGATGTGCTCTAGATAGTGAGACCTGCACGATGTGTGGGGTTGGCGTATACTAACTTATTTAAGTATTGTTAGACTAAATGTTTAATTATTAAATGTTTAGAACATGTCATAATAGACTTTTGAAATAATTAAACTCATATCTTACAGATAAAGATGTGTCTAGGACAAGTTACAGATCGACCAACCATATGTTTTAATTTTTTTTACCGAATCAAACTTAAACCTTGCATAATATAACTCTTTCCATCACATTCTCACCTCTATTAAGTACCATTTGAAACTATTCCTATCCACAGCTACCCCTTGGACTGAAATAGTGAACATTTCTCCATATATACTTTTCTCTTGAAAGTGGTATATTGAAGAGATCAAAGCAGTTCGCTCTCGAAGCTGTCCGCCAATTGAAATATTCAACACCTAAACCTATCCTCCCTACTTCTTCCCTTGATATATTCTTTTTCACAACACTTGTTCTCCATATTACTGTTTGGTCGTGTTGCCTTGTTAATTGGTTCATCCATTAATTCCAGCGTTTTAAGTCAACAATATGATGTATTCAAGAAGAAATATGAAGAAATCAACAACAACAAAATGTGCAGGAATACTCAAGAGTCTAATTAACACCTCACCTTTACATAGTATCCCTCCAATCCATCCCTTAACACTTCATTTTGATATTTCAAAGATTTTGTTTTGTTTTTTGCAATGGCCCTATTTCCCTTTCTTTGTTATCTTTTTTTCATAGCTGCATACCATGCAAAAGCTGATGATCCTTATTCCTGTGATAACAACATAGGCAACTACACATCCACTAGCACC
>Ga0315915_1004560_pt1 | contig 17436 bp, 13 predicted proteins | sample MpolbnodulesMG_FD_207738 | JGI IMG/M metagenome (GOLD analysis project Ga0315915, IMG submission 207738) | Medicago polymorpha root nodule microbial communities from Los Angeles, California, United States - branched nodules | ecosystem: Host-associated > Plants > Roots > Nodule | place: USA...
AATGGGTTACAAGAATAAGTCTCCCGCCTAATTCTACCCAAAGCCCCAATCTCTTCCCGTGACCAAGAGACTCAATTCTAATAGTGTTTCCCAAAGGTGAATCAACCCTCAAACCCTGGTGTTTGTTGCCAAGAGGCAAACTCTAGTTTTGTTGTTGTCTTTCTAAACCCTTGTTTCAGCCCCTTTATCTCCAAGGTTTACTCTGATACAAAGTCTATATTTATAGTAAAAATATCCCTCATAAATTGGAACAATGTTTCTGTTATATTTTCTGCTGGCAAATTCGGGCCCTGAATTCCTCCATTCGGCCACCGATTTTTGCCGAACCAACAGACAAAAAACAGCACTCAAATTCGGGCCCTGGAGAGCACCATTCGGGCCTCGATTTTGACAGATTCAGCAAACTTCAATATTGCACTTCAAACTCCAATTTTGAGTCACTTTCACAAGAACTCTTTTATTGGATGGGTTCAATTTTCAAAATGTAGACCCACAATGATTTAAACAATAAGAGAATGAGTATTAGATAGAGTGTTCAAAAGAGAGTGTTGCTAGCATAACTCAATTACGCTATGCTATAAGACACTTAAATTCGCAATTTGACAACAAGACCCAACTCTTGTTAAGTGTTTGTTATAAACCTTGTTTGTGTTTGCTTTTGATATAATCAAAGACACGTTGCTAAAGGGACCCAAGGATGAAATACCTGAGAGTAGAATAAAACCTCAAAATGATTCTGATTCCAAATGCCATGGTTTATAATACTAATGGATTTATGGTGAATGATTATGAAAGATATTGATAGCTCAACTGATGATATCATTACACGTTAACTTAACACCAAAAGCATTTAACGGTCTCTCTTGTAGAAGGTTGCTCCATTATAAATAAATTATAGACAACAGATAAAATGTCCATTTTAATAATAATGTCATCTTAGTGCGGCATCAACATCAATATTATCATAATCTCCTAGATTGTACCACAAGTTGGCGCAAAGGGTGATTATATTGTTGAAAACCTCATGATACGAGTGCGGTTTTTTTTATCAAGATGTCTGGTGATTGGAATATACTTTTTAAGTATGAAATTTGAGTTTAAATTTCGACGTTGTTCCTACAACTGAGTTATATTCATGAGACCAAATACAATTTATATTGATTAAAATAATCATAACCTTCTAGCAGGGGTGGACCCAGACATTTAATATTGGTGTGGCAAAACTTTCAAAGTAACTATATATATTAACAAAGTAAAGTATTGACACCTTAAACGCTACAACAAAATGGTTTGGGTGAGAGCATTTCACCATGGCGTTGCAAGTTCGATTCTCTGCAACACCATTGAACACATGAAATGTCCATCAAACATAAAGTATATACTGCTAGGCCAAGAATGCATTTGTGATGTTTAGACGATTTGTATTATATATAATAATTACTTAAGTCAAGTATATGGAAAAAAAATGGGAAATAATTTGGTGTGACAAGTGTCACACCATGCCTTATGGTGGGTCCGCCCCTACCTTCTAGACTATTGCATGTTGGTTTAGACAAGGGCACTACTTTCTCACTTTGAACACATATAGTTAAAAAAATCGCTAATTTTGTTTGTTTGAAAGTGCCCTTCCATTAGGAAAAAAAAAGGGTGCCCTTCCACATCATTTGTGTCATTTAGAAGTACATGGAGTTTTTAGTAGTGTCCTCCCAATTATAGCATTTTGACGTTCTTTCAGCATTAACTAGGCCTTGACCCGCACCCCTCCTACAAAACTATAACTTCTCTCAAGTACATGAACTTCCAAACAACACTTTAAGTTGAGTTGAAAAACAACACTTAAGTGCATGTTTTAATCTCTTCATATTTTTCGTCTTTTAATAATCTTGAGTGTTACGAATATAAAATACAGTGGTTATTGTTGTTGTAGTAAATACTGTGTTTTTTTCAAAACAAAAATTTAGTGAGCTTTCCCTTTATGAATAATTTTGATTGAGTTCAATTCCTCTTTCAATTTTATTTTTTTTCGATACAAGACGGGTGTTACATCCTATCCTAAAAGGTTATCACAATCTAGACGAGAATGGTCTAAAAGGTGGATATCCGTGGGTAGAGAAAGGACATGACCCACAAGCTAGTCAACAACCTGTTTGTCTGTCTATAAATGTGTGTGATTGTGATCCGTCAACCTTTTATTATAATGCGATTGATGAAGGGGACACTTGAAAAACAAGAATGAGTTGAATGACACCTCTTGGTAACCAGAAACGTTGCAATAGGAAAATCTGATTCAAAAGAAAACATCTGATAACATGTGTCCCAAACAAGTTCAAGAGCATAGTATATTCTCCAAAGTTCAAACATAGACCGAACATGACCCCAAATTCAACATAACCATGAATAGTAAATGGTTCTAAAATACTTTGAGGACACTGATTGTAGTAAATACTAAGTATATGTTTGGTTAAACTTTCAAAATTGATTATGGAGGTGTAGGAATGATTAAGACATGTTTGGTTGCATTTAGGTAGAATTGATTTTGCTTCTACTTTCAAAATTGATTATGGAGGTGTAGGAATAATTTTGACATGTTTGGTTGCTTTGGGGTAGAATTGATTTTGCTTCCAAAATTGATTCGATTTGAAGCTATTATTTGTAGCTTTTGCGTATAAATTGATTTTTACACAAATTTATAGTTCAACACATTTTTACATGAATGTATCTAAACACAAATAAGTTGCTTTACATTCAACTTATTTCTAGTCAAAATCAATTATACATGATCAATTGACTTAAAATCAATTTTAACAACCACATAACCAAAAATATAAAAAGTTTGGATTCATCAAAAGTGATATGTGTGACTCTAATCTTGGAAGGGGAGGCTGGTGGCCCGGATATTCATCATATATAAAAAAACTACACCGTTCACATGCACCTTTTCTTTCTTCAAAGGCACGTCATCTACATTTAGCATATTAAGGTTGCGTTTGTAATAAATTGTACTAAAATCTAAACTAAACCATGTTGGCAACACTAAAAATCTTTTTGTATTTTTTGAAGTGGAGATATTTTTGTTTTATTTTCCGAATATAAATTGAGTTTTAGTCGTGATTTTAATTAAAAATAATAAGAAAAAGGCACCTGAATTACTAATAAGTATCATCCCTAGACAATCCATTCGCTAACTATTTGCTCAGTTCAATTATCCTCAATGCTCAAAATTTGTTTTACATACAACATCGTTCTCATCTTTAACATGCAGCTTTCATATTAATCCATCCAAAAAAAATAAGCTGAATCGCAACCTGAGCTTCAAAGTGGCAAGCAACAAATCGCAACCTCAAATAGAAGCATATTGAACACTGAGATCACTAACCACAAACAGATATTGACAATACAAAAGGGAAAAACGCAATTGAAATCAAGAGAATTACGAAGCTGAATCGTTAAACATAATATCAAAATCGAAATCAACAACTCAGAGAAAGTGAGGTATGAAGGGAAGAACGAAAGAGACGATTGAATCAAACTACAAAATACTCAATTGAACGAATCTTGAAATTGAACTAGAAATTGGATTCTAATCAAGAAATCGATAAAGAACATAGAGGAATCAAAACCGAATCAAAATTAGTTTTTTTGAAGAAATGAAACTAAAACCCTAAAAATTGGGAAAGTTGACATAAACGAAATTGCGACAAATCGCAAACGGAGATGATTGATGAAACAAGAAAGATGAAGCAAAAGAACTAGATAAAATTGGGATACATATCGAAAACAAAAAGTGATCGAAAAGATCAAGAACAGAATCAAGAAAGAAAGGGTGGAGAAGAAATTTTCTCGAGAAAGTGAAGAAAAATAACAATGAAAATGAATCGAAAAAGGAAAAGGACAATGAGAAAATTGAAATTTCTCAAGAAAATGCAGCAGAATTGTGTTCATGGAGGAAACATCTGATACCATGTTGAGAAACATGACATCCATCAAAATAGAGAGAAAAGTTTAGAAGATTATTGTATTGATAATAGTTGAAATGATACAAAAGTGTAAAAAGAGATACAAAAGAGTCAACTTGTGACTTATATAGTGACTAAACTAGTACCCTTAACTAACTCTGAAATGAGTATAACTACCTATATTTCAACATCTTAGACGACCAAACGAGCCAGTTCACACTTTTGAAATCTCGACAAGTGTGGCTTCTCGTTGTGATGCGGCAAATGTTACGACTAATCTACCTGAACGACAAGTGGTAATGATCGTGCCCTTGATCTGATAACTGATAAATAGTTGGCTGGCATAGTTAATCTCATGATTCATAAATGAAGTTTAGCATATTGGGAGGTTGAAAGCAAAAAGAGGCCATTATGGTGACAATTCAATCACTTCAACCACTCCCCGAGTTCAAAGCTCCCAAGGTTAGAGAAACATTATAATGTAAACTATCAGTTATGATAAGTGAACACAAAAATCCAAACACAATACAGACACCACTGTATTAAATACGTATTTTTCCATTTTATTTGTTTTTTTATTTCCCTCTTTCTCTCTCTTCTCTCCCTCCATCGACAACTTCCTCTATCTCATCTCTCACCACCACAAGCAACCACTGCTCTCTCTCTCTCTGCAATTCTCTCTGGTCACTGCAACCGTCGTCGTTATGCCGTCAGCCTTCTTCTCCATTCATACACCAGCACCATCCATCTCCCTCTCGTTCGATCCACTCGGATTTCCCACACCACCACCATCCCACTCCTCATGTCCACTCTGATCTCCGTACACAACAACACAACCAACACCCCTCAGTCCTCTTCTCAGACCCCTCCTTGCTGTTCACAGACCACCATCACCACCACCATCCTTCGTCAGTGAGAGAGAGAAGAGAGAAGAGAGAGTCTAGCACGATGAGAATCCGGCAGGTGGCGATAGAGAAGAGAGAATAGGTGGTTGTTGGTTCAAGGCACCGACGAGATCAGAAAGGAGTGAAGGTCGTGGTGGGTTATTGAACGGAAAACAAGAAAAAGAAAGAAGAGGAACGACACAGAGAGAAAGAAGAGGGTGTGTAGTATTTTTACCAAACTGCCCTGGATTTAAGATTGAAATGTCAAAACTACCCATGGTGTTAATTTTGTGTCTAATTTTTTGTGTCAAGTTATCCTTCTCTAAACCAAACTAGCTAATGCAACAACAAAAGCTTTCAAGGCTCCCATGTGTCAACATTATTCTGGATTCCCATAGAAAAAACATTATACTTGATTAAAATATTCTAGCTATTTATCATAAAAATCTTGTTATTTTAAAATTAAGGGGGTGTTTGTTTCCCAGATGTAAAAATTACTCCCTGGAATTAACTTTTCCAGGAAAACATAATGAGATTTTTATTCCTAGGAACTTTTCAAGAAAAGTGTTTGGTTGCCAATTTTTATTCCTAGGATTCTTTTTAAAGAAGTGGGTGGTTACATTGATAGACCTTATGCCTTATTACTAAAAAAAATGGAAACTGTTATGTTAATTTTTACAACGTGGGAGCACAATAGTAAAATGAGCATATTTATGAGTTTTTATCAAGAACGTGGTTGGCTGTGAGGATAATTTGTTTAGCTTTAAATGAAAAAAAAAATAAAAAATCAAGAACGTGGGCACTCTTTTCCTGAGAATATAATTTTCCCATCCCTTTTTCATGGGAATAAAAATGACTAGAATGTAAGGAAAGTAGATTCGTGGACATTAATTATTCCTAGGCATACTATTTTTGTTCCTTTCTACTAAACATAGGTATTCTTCTTTCCCAACCTCTATTCCCAGAAATGTGTTTTTTATCTCTGAAACAAACGCCCCCTAAGTATTAAATCTGGTGTCAAATAAAGTGAATCTTGCAACCAAATTAAGGATTAAATCTATCACCGCAAAAAAAAAGTATTAAGTATTATATATTATATTAAACTAGTGTTCATATGGACACTTTAAATAAAAGTAAATTCTTGTAAAAAAAAAGTAAATTATGTTTGTTGCTATTTAGAGTTTTTTTTTAATTCCCTCAAAAAATGTTTTTTTAATAAACAATTTAAAGTATTATATGTTTGTTACAATTTAAATTATTTAAACTACGTTTGTTACTATTTAAGTATTATATAAAATCTTGATCTTGATTTAAATTATATGTACTATCGAAAAGACGGACACTTACGTACCCGTCTTTCTGCTCTTTTTATTGCGCTAACGTTTGAAAATTATGAATGATATTTTTTTATGAAATTTTGATTTTGATTAAAACTAAAAAGTAGTTCAAGGGTATAATTGGAATAATGAATCAGTAAGTATAAATCTACTCATTTAGTTTGTTACACTTTTCAAATGATAAAGGAAAAAAAAATCAGACATATATATATTCCTATCGTGTTTGTTACATTTGTTTTAATATTTAAATTTATTCTTATCTATATGTTACATGTGATTTTTTGTATTGAAAGTTGAGAGTATTTTTGGAAAGAAAAACCAACCCAAAAATGCTGAAAGGGATGGTTTTCTTTATATATAGTGTATATATGTTTGTTTTTTTTTTGTTGAAATAAAGACATGTTTGTTATTTTAAATAGTAGCAACTTATTTTTTATTTTTTTACAAAACTTATGTTTATCTTTTACCAATAATATAACAAATATAAAGGGAAAGGGATGGTTTTCTTTATATATAGTGTAGATATGTTTGTTTTTTTTTTTTGTTGAAATAAAGACATGTTTGTTATTTTAAATAGTAGCAACTTATGTTTTTTTTTTTTACAAAACTTATGTTTATCTTTTACCAACAATATAACAAATATAAAGGGATTTATATAAAATTTTGATCTAGATTTAAAATTATATGCATATATGTTTTTTTTAGGGAATGCATATATGTACCTTTAAATAGTAACAAATTATGTTTATCTTTTGTCCAAAAAAAAAATTATGTTTATCGTTTACTAACAATATAATAAATATAGTAAAAAAATTTAAAAAGATTTAGACTATAATATGTTTATCTTTTACTTTTAAATAAATTTATTTAAGAGTATAACTGAAATAATGAAAAAAATATATCTAGTGTAATAATTTCATGATTCTTTTATATATTTTTTGGACAAATTCTTTTATACATTGTTATTTACAGATAATAGATTCTCCAAAAAAATATGTTAAATTAATATTTTTTGGGATATTTGTTTCTTCAGATATTTTCGAAAAAAATATTCTCCATTTTTTCTTCTAAATCTAAAGAAAAGGTTAAAAGAATCTTAACGAAAAAGAAAACGGATAACTTCAAATTAACTTTATCCCATTAATCGCGTAACTTGATCCTAATCCTTTATAATCACTCTTTTTCTATATAAACTCCACCTAATCACTCTTTTCAATATTCATATTATTCCTTCTTACTACGCTATTCAAATCAAACCACTCTTTTTTTTCTCTCACAACGATCCCAAACCAATGGCCTCCAACGCTTCCCTCCTCCCCGCTACCGGCTCCGGTCTCATCGTCAGCTTCGGCGAAATGCTCATCGACTTCGTCCCAACCGCCTCCGGTGTCTCTCTCGCTGAAGCTCCCGGCTTCCTCAAAGCACCCGGTGGCGCTCCAGCTAACGTTGCGATCGCTGTTTCACGACTCGGCGGCAAATCCGCCTTCGTCGGAAAACTCGGTGATGATGAATTCGGTCACATGCTCGCTGGGATCTTGAAGGAGAACAACGTTAGAGGAGATGGTATCAACTTTGACAAAGGCGCTCGTACTGCACTCGCGTTCGTTACTCTACGCGCCGATGGAGAGCGTGAGTTCATGTTTTACAGAAATCCGAGTGCTGATATGCTTCTTACTCCTGAAGATCTCAATCTTGAACTCATCAGATCTGTATGTAAATTTCTTCTCTTTCTCTCTCAAATTTCTCGTTTCTTTTTTTGATTTGATTTTGTGTGGAAAATTTGATAATGTATTTATTATTCTATTTCACGCGCGTGTTTAATTGGATATTGCTGAGTCAGATTTTTCGTGCAGTGGGTCCCTATGTGGATCTAGATAGACCAATACAAGGCAAAGACAATTTTTTTAATTAAAATTAAATTGTTTATTAGTAAATATTTTCGTTATTGGGTGGTGTATTTGTCACGTGAGGGGTGTCACGTGTTTTCCTTGCTCAGGGCTGCGGGATACACTGTGGCGGTGTCTTTTTTAAAATAAATAAATATAAATATTACTAATTAATTATCGTGACGTTTATTGATTGGAGTGGAAGTACTGTTGCGTTGCCATCATGGCATCAGCATCTATGACCTTTGTATTTTGATTCGTTACATCAAAATATCCTGTTTTTGATTCACTATAGTTATATATTTTGATCTAATTATTTATTTATTAATTTCTGAATTTTGGTTTGGATATATATATATATAGTTAATTTAGTTCTTAAAACTATATACTGTTATGACTTAATTGATGAATGTGTGTATAATTTTGGAACCTTTTAGTTGATTTTTATTAGTTTTAGGGTCAAATCGATGAGAGAGCGATGGTTTAAGGATTAAATTGATTTATCTTTGCACCATTGCATGCAAATGAAGGAACACAATTAACACTTTATAAACTTGACTTTGAAAAAAAGAAATTAAAGCTAGTCACCACGTGCATATATTTTAAAAAAGTTGAATTTTTAGCAAGCCACTATCCGCAGTGCATTGTTTTTGTTTATACTTATTTGCAAGTAGTAAAATTGGTCTAGGTGGGTGGTGGATGATGAATTCGAGTTCCATGCTGTTAGCGTTTCCAACACATTTGATTCAATTAAGACCGGAAGATCCAAACTCAAGCTCGGTTTTTAAATTATAACACATTAAAATCTGCATTGTTTTGGATAGTCCGATCTTGATAAATTTGCAACCAATGTCTGGAATGTGGAATGCGTGCGTGAATGAGGGATCCATTGTCTGCAGGGAATCCAATATTTTTATTTTTATTTTCTTTCTTCATTTTTCATGACTAATAGTAATTGAATTATGAAACATGATTTTTCAGGCAAAAGTGTTTCATTACGGATCAATAAGTTTGATTGTGGAGCCATGCAGATCAGCACATCTGAAGGCAATGGAAGTTGCCAAGGAGGCTGGTTGCCTTCTCTCTTATGATCCAAATCTCCGGTTACCTTTGTGGCCTTCACCTGAGGAAGCCCGTAAGCAAATTCTTAGTATATGGGACAAGGCTGATCTCATCAAGGTCAGTGATGTGGAGCTAGAATTTCTAACCGGAAGTGATAAAATTGATGATGCTTCTGCCCTCTCCCTGTGGCACCCTAATTTGAAGTTACTTCTTGTAACTCTTGGTGAAAATGGTTCCAGATATTATACCAAGGTAAAATGCCTAATCTTCAATTTTTACTTATTCCTTTTTCTTTGTATAATTTATTGGCTCTTTTCAATTATTCAATCTTAGCTTATGTATATTAGTACTCTGGTTGATGATTAATTAGTTTCCAATGATGACCTTGTTTTGATAAACAAACTATCGTAGCGTGTATTTCTGTACTAAATAAAAAATAAAAAGTAAGTCAAATTGTTTATATAAGCCATTCTAAAGAGCTTATGGAAATAAGTTAAAAACAACTTTTGGATATGTCATAAGCTATTTTTATAAGCTCTGCGTAATACCAGTTGTTAAACTCAGATAAGACAATTCAAAAATGTCCGTCTAGGTAGGTAGTCTGATGAGAAGTTCTGTTTTCCATGCTTTGCTTTTCTCTGTTTTAGTTTCCATTCAATAACTTAATTTGGGGAAGTGGACTTACTATACTCTGTAGTGTACATGCGTTCCATTCAATAACTTAGATGATATATTCACCCTGTGCTATGGCTTCAGTGGACTTCTCATGGTAAAATAACTTGCTACAAATATTAACAATTGAACTTCCCTTTTTGCATTTAGATTTTAGTTTTGTCGTGTGAGTATGTGACATTACCTCAATTACAGTACTGCATGTTTTAGAAAGTATGTTAAGTGGCTCTGATTATAATCTCAGTTTGTGACAATTTTTCTCCTTTTCTGTACAAATCAGAATTTCAAAGGATCAGTGGATGCTTTCCATGTCAACACTGTTGATACAACAGGTGCTGGTGATTCCTTCGTTGGAGCTCTGTTGGGCAAGATTGTAGATGATCAATCCATACTTGAAGTGAGTGCTTAGCAAGATTGTAGATGATCTATCCATACTACACTTGTATATTGGTGTTTTTCAGCCAAGTGTTTCATATTTTTAGTGATTGATTTGTTTTTCACGTTTTATATTTCAGGATGAAGCAAGGTTAAGGGAAGTACTTAAATTTGCAAATGCATGTGGAGCAATTACTACTACCAAAAAGGGAGCAATTCCAGCTCTTCCCACAGAAGCTGATGTCCTTAGCCTGATCAAAAAGGCATAGAAATTTAGTGCAAATATCGTTTTAGTTTTCTTTTTTTATATATTTTTTTCACCATTACATTTTTCCGCTGGAGTTACTTCTATCAATTTAAGGTTGTTTTTATCTCTCTGGTTTTCTTTGTTTATTTTATTTCTGCGTATAAGATCATATGATTTTGGTTTTGCCAAACAATGTTTTCTTCCAAATTTTGTAACCAGTAGTCGAATAAAGATTTGAGTCCACATTGACTCGGCCAACTGATTTAGTTTGTGATTTTTTCATTAAAATAATTGTTTGGAAATATTGAATCAAGCAAACTTATCATCCTTACGAAGTGTATGATGAAAAAAACGACAGTCTAATTTCAACGACAAAGTTAAAAATGTGACTAATCGAAGGAGAATGAAGAGGTTGAGCATCAAGAATATTATTCTTCGACTTCCATCATAAGCTAAACATAAGCCATGTAAAATAGCATATAATCTCCATCGTTATTACTCGTCAGACCTTAAAAACCTGTTGTACTTGAATTTGATAGGAAGGTGCCATGAACATTGACTTTGATTGTACTATCCAAAGCTTTAGATGCCAACTGGCCAAGTGACTTGTCTATTGGTTTGTGGGTGCTATCATTGGTGAGGTGCACCGCATCCGAATGCAAAACCTTCATATGGCTAAGAAAATTCAATTCAACAAATCTTTCTCATTAAAGACCTTTGCCATTCCTAGCTTTTCATAAAATCAAACACGTTATTAGGAAGAGAGTGCCATTTGGAGAGAGCATGATGCTTGAACAACAAAGTATATAATGCAAATTGAAACATACGTACTTGTGTAAAAGAAGGCTTTCCAAATAGCAATGTATTTTTGGTCTTGGACAATCTCTAAAAGTGTGAAGTAAACTCTTAAATAGCATCACATCTTTTAGAGTCCAAAGAAAAATGTTTAGCTACCTCAAAAGCGTTAGTAGGAAAGCTGTCATGCATATATCCAAGTAAAATGTTTTAACATCCATCGCATTATTTAGACCATCTTCAATGGGGAAACTCTGTTCATTAACCCCAGGTACCTAATATAGCGATCACCATTAAAAAAACGGAGAATGATGCTTGTCGAGTAGGAGCTCAACAAAGCTCTCTCTCTCACACAACTTTTTAATGTTAAAATATCATAATATAATGATATGGAATTATTGATGGATGATATAAAGTTACTACTGAGATTTATTTAGAACTTCGATTAAAGGTGCTGGGTTGAAATGGTTATTTGGCAGGTTGCTAGAAAGAAAACAAAACAAAAATAAAACAATAGGAACAAAGCTCGGTCTAGGGCATCAAACCTTAACAAAGTCTCCAACTTCGGGGGAGGAGCCTCCTAAAAGATTGCACCTAAGTTCTAACCTTAAAAAGGAGTAACGTCTCTTTTATACACGAGCCTTGAAGGTAAAAAAAAAAAGTAGAAACTTAACTAAAACTAAGAACAAAATTACGTTCTTGGTCCTTTAAGTTTGACCTATTTATCATAAGAGATGGATCCCAAAACTTTGATAAGCGGAGGCATGATATGGTCTAAAATGTCTTAACAGCCATCATATTATTTAGACCATCCCAAAACTTTGCAAACACTTTGAAGGTTTTTACATCGTTAATGAATCCTAATTATTAGATCAATAAAAATGTTTTGTAAACTTCAATGCTAACTACTTGTAAAGTCACACTTAAATTTTTTTGTAATTTGTAAAAAAAATTGCACCTGGTATCAAAAATTAAAGGCTACTATAATTCTTGGCCTTGTACAGCTCTACACAGAACTATTTGAAGCATCACGTTTTATAAATGAATTTGTGTATGATAGCCACAAGCAACTGAATGCATTAAGGCAATACAATGTGTGCACGCAACTTCGGTATTTGTCTATTTGATAGCCAAAATTCATCTTTTTTGGTGACCTGTGGTTATCATAAACAACTATTTTTCTGAGTAATGAATGCTTCACATACTATTTTAGAGTAGAATGCAGGTCATATCTTAATTCGATGCTAAAATGAACTTAATTGATATAAATATGTAGTGTGCAATTTGGACATGAATCACATCTTCCAATAATGGATCAATACCTAAATATTGTATAGCCAACCACATTTTCTAGTCAATTTTGTAAAACCAACCACTGTTCTTTTGCCATTTGATACATGACATGAAACTTGAATTATTTGATGTTCATATATGATATACCAACTCACAATGTTTTTTTTGAGTAAACATCAACTTACAATGCTGTTATGTCACTTGTTTTTTAACTTAAAAATGTCATTTTTGTTGATGGTCTATCTTAAGATTCATAATAAGATTTCAAAATTCAAAAAACGAGATCTTCGAATTTGTGATTTGAATCTCAATTCGATAACCATATGGTACTGACAGCAGTTTTGCTCTGTGTTCCTTAAGTATGGATCAAGTTAATCGATCAATTTCTCGCAAAGTTCTCAAATCACAACATAACCCTCAGTGTAGCAATCATACCAAAATGGTCTTCAAGATAACAACCATAGTACCATACACAACATAAACTATCCAATTTTGCATGGAGGGTGTGAGCACCTCTAGATTGTAAACAATGATCACAAATGCCATGCAAAGTTTAATACCTTAAGGTATAATTCTACGCTTTTCTGAACTTCGAAATGACTCGAAGCTCCTAAAATGTGATACTACACACAGCTAGTTAACATACTTTCAATACTTATAGTATCTTTAGAGAAGTCTGCATATAACTCATCCATCTACAGATTCATGGAACGGAACAGGCGAGATGGTCATGTGCTTTACCCGAGATCTGGCACCATGAAGTGCTCATCATCATCGTCTTCATGTCGGACTTCAATCCTAGGCTTTTTGTAAGACATATAAGATTTAGAGGCTTTGTAAGGATAAACACTGCTAGCATGCATTACCGGAAGTTGAGGAACTTCAGCTGCAGCTAAACCTTCCTGAGGAAACTGGTCGCTGAAAAGACCTGCATCCGATAGCCATTCAAGCTCTCCAAACTCCATGGATTGCTTCTGAAACAAAGAAAAGGAAAAAGTTCCAAATATTAAAACAATGTAAAGGAGGATTATCAAAATTATGTTACTGTTAACATAATCATAAAGGCAAAAACAAAAATCTTCTTACCATTGCCTATGCAAATATGGTTCAAAGTATTAATTCAAGACCTCAAAAATTCATATGATCAGAAATCAAGCGGCTGAGTCAGTCTGTACTGTAGAGAAGTTAAGCTACTCTTTCTCATTATTTCATTAAAGGAACTGGTTTCTTCCTTCATAAATCATTTTTTTTAAGAAGCGAAACTAACCCACCAAAATTAGTACCGGAGATAATCGAACCTGAGACCTTGAGAGGAGCAAACTCCAAAGTCCCAAGCCAACACCACAAGGCCAACCCAAGTTGGTTTCCTTCATAGATCATTTATCAACAACAAAATTCTTGATTGTGTACAATAAAAACATTTATACTGAATCATTGAAGTAAACTTTATAACTGTCATTCCCTCCATTATAAATCATAATCTCTCAATCAGTAATCAATGAATTTCTTAGAGCACATCTGCAACTACAATATCGTGAAATAAATTTGTCTTACCTTGTCTGGTGAATCAAAGCCGGTTAATTCCAAGAAATCGTCAACAGCCCAAGAGGATGCGAAACTAGGCACTTGCTGAGGAGGAGAAACTTTGACGGGAACTTGTTGTGTGTCTGGATTAGAAGGTTCACCTTGGCTTTTCTCACTGTCTTTGGTGCAACTAGAAGCCAAAGCCACACGGATACCGGTAGCAAGGAAGCGCTGGTGGTTTCCAGAAAGACTACCAGCTACATGAATTGGTTCATCACAGTCCTTACAGAACAGTGCTCTGTCTTCAACACAAAATATGAAAGCTGGCTTATCCTATAGTTACATGATGATGGACAAAGTCAGTGAAATCATCCATGTTCAGCAAATACTTCAATATCAAATAAACTAATCCAGTTCGAAACATAATTTAAAATCACTGTGAATATTTCAATATTCGGATTGGGATCCTCAACAGCCATTGCACGGTGTAACGGGTTGTGGAGCTATTTGATTTAAAGAGATAAATTCTTTAAATGCTAAATCTGATGCTTATTATTCAAAATAAATAAGGTTTAATTACACTTTTGATCGATCCTTTAGGCATGTCCTATTCACGCCCTAAGGGTTAGTCTAGTGGTATGGATCGAGACACTGAAGGTGTTTCGATTCCTGCTACAAACACAACCTCTTCCGTTTGTTCCAAGACATTGATTACTATCTGTGGACGATGAAAAACGTTTATACACATGCATATCCAATCAATGACAATTATAGCATGATATCATTATTTTATCATCATGTTAGTTCCTAAAATATCTTCACAAAAATCTCATAAATCTACATGGTCAGATGTGAAGACAGATGCATGTGCAAAAAAAATTACATCGGCTGTATGTAATAAAATCTTTATTCCAAACTCTCATAATTTCTATTAAATTAACTATTGCTTTTTTGTAAGTAATAAACATTCTTTTACTTAGAAAAGGCTAATTAAAATATCAAACTTAACTCAAAATAAAAAATATCATATTTTTCTTTCTTTAAACCCTAATCTTAAATCCTACAAAATTCAATATATTATTAAATAAATTCATCATGAAGCTCCAAAAATATGATTTTAATTAAAAAAAGACTTTAAAGATTTTAAATAAAATAAAAATTCAGATTAAAATCATATTTGCTAAACTACTAAAATTGATAAAAAAAAAAAACAAAACCATACTTGGCAGATATCACATTTAGGAAGCTTGTTAGAAAGACACTGAAGAAGAAGCCTTTGATGCTTGCTAGCAAGCTTATTAGCAGCATGAACTTCAACATCACATTTAGCACACAAAGCAGCTTCATCAGCACAACAAATCACAGTAGCAGGAGCTTTTTCACACACATCACACTGAATTTTCATCTTAGCCTTCACAAAACTCTTCTCTTCCAATAATTTAAACACCTATCTTTTCTTGTATAATATTCCAAACCCTTTTGGTTTCTCAAGCCAAAAAAAGTCAAAAGTATATATGGATGGATAAAAAAGATTAGGATATAGAACAAATATGTTATACAAAAGTATAGAGTGAATATTTTGGACCATGCAAAATATTTTGAGAGTGTGAATGAGAAGATAAGGATCTTTTGTGTTAGATCTTGAATAGTTACGTATTAATATGTAACAGCTAGAGTGGGGTCTGTTTGGTACTTGTGTGGCTGAGGAGGAACCAAGTAGTTGTTGTGGGCCCTATGTTTTTAGTGATATTTTATATGTTTGGTCCTAGTCGATGGGGAATCATGTGCTTTGTCAAGTGGGTGGGATAACAAGGATATGAAGGGAAGGAGGGTGTATCAAACATTATTTGTTGCACATAATAATAAAGGAATCACACGGTTTAAGCAAGGTGTCTTTCTACATTTTTATTTAATTCTCTCTTCTAGATTTTGAACTAATTCAATGAATATAAAAGAGCTATTGAAAAATAAAATATACAATATTCTAAAAATGAAGCAATCCCATATGAAGCATCATGATTCATAGTGAGGCTATTGACATCCTGTTAACAATAATCAAACTTTAAATATGTTTACACTTGTAATCAAGGTCAGAGGATTAAATAAAATGGCGTAGACTGCATAAAAATAGAAAAGTCGATGATGATGGTGTGAAAACCTATTGGGTTGTTTGGATCCACTATTGTGTTCTATACAGTGTTGATGCGCTATAGAGTCGTTGAATATATAGGGGGTCTTGTCTTGGTTCATAATTCCTCTTAAATTCAACGTTTGTAGCGTGTGCATCATGCAGCTCGACAAGATCAAAGTCTACTAAGGGATACATTTAAACTTAGCATTGTAATTTGGCTCAAAAGTTGCCCATCCAATGGAATTTGAAAAGTACATATTGATATTGATAGGGGTAATAGAATTTATTTTTTTTAAGAAGTTAAAATGAAATATATTACCACATAAAAGTGTTATTCCTAGCACAAGGGGTGCCAAGGAAAAACGGCAAGATCTGAACAATATTTACAAAGGGAACCAAAAACAGAAAAAGATGAACAAAAGGGAAGAAACTATTAGTCTATGCCCAATATGGTGAACGGGTTAAGCCACCAGCCATGCAGATGGAAGGGAAGAGAAGTGTGCTTCGCCTTCAACCACATATAGGAGATGGACTTAATCCTTTCAACCACCTGAAAAAAGCGGGCTTTCTTTGCCTTTAAACAATATGTTGTTTCTTTCCTTCCAGATTTCCCAGACAGCTGCATACCAAATAACCTGTAAAATTGATCGCCGCTTCTTCCCGATCCCACCACAATAGACAAACTGATTTAAATGATCAGGGACATAAAATGGGTTGGCCACGGAGACACCAATCCACCTATAAATCAAGTGCCAAACAGAACCGAAAAAGTTACAATGCAAAAATAAATGAGGAGTCGATTCGACGAAGTCGCATCCTGCCACGCACATCCTGGCATCCTGATGAATAACACCTCGCCGGAGGAGATTGTCTTTAGTAGGCAATCTGTCCCGAAACAAGCGTCAGACGAATACCACCACCTTGAGAGGTACATCCTTGTGCCAAATAGAAGAAACATCAACTGGTAACTCTATCTGCAGTTGAATAGTTAGAGAGTTATACAGGCTGCAAACAGTGAATGAATTTGAGGTCTCCAATGTTCAGAGCCATCTGTCTTCGTTATTAACCTGCATGGTAACATTAGCAAGCAGTAATATGAATTCCCCCACCAGCTCCTCCTCCCATTCGAACAACCTCCGCCTCCATCTCCACGCCTCACCACCCTCCCCCCACCCTAACTGCGACATCCCTAACACTGACTCCCCTTTAAACACTGACAAGTCAAATAATCTGCTAAACCTGACACTAAAAGACACCCTATCACACCAAACATC
>Ga0315915_1004562_pt1 | contig 17431 bp, 12 predicted proteins | sample MpolbnodulesMG_FD_207738 | JGI IMG/M metagenome (GOLD analysis project Ga0315915, IMG submission 207738) | Medicago polymorpha root nodule microbial communities from Los Angeles, California, United States - branched nodules | ecosystem: Host-associated > Plants > Roots > Nodule | place: USA...
AATTCATGCATGTCCCACCACTTTGTGTGGGTTCTATTTCCAAAGTGTACACTCACAATGATTTAAACCAATAAAAGAGTGAGTGTTAGAGAGAGTGTTCAAAAGTGAGTGTCGCTAGCATTCCTCATCCAAATAATACACACATATATTTATACTGACCTTCGACAAAAGTGAGTTTCTTGATCGTTCCGGCGCCACCGTTTCCTTCAACGATGTCAATACTCTTGATGGCATCAATAACCTTTGGGGTAAGGTCGTCAGCATCTGTAACAAGAGCTTTGTAAAGTGTAGCAGGAGCTACAATAGAGGTGGTTTCATCCTCAAAATTGAAAACACCCATTATGAATATAATATGCTAGCTTGCTAGTGAGGGAAGTATTAGTTAGTAAATATAATTAAGAAGTTGCTTAATTGTTGTGTGGTTTATGTGGAGTTGAGTCTAGTATTTATAGGAACTGAAGATGTATTGTTTAGACCTAGATGATGTTTAATACAAGGTCGTTGGGCCATTTTTTATTCACATTGTGACGTGAATTTGGATAATATTATTTAATATTTTTTTTAATGTTAAAAACTTATTTGGACTCACAAAATTCTTGATCTACTATTCATTTTTCTTATCTCTCTCCTTTTTCTCTCCTCAAGGACCAAAATCAGTCTAAATTCCAAATGCAAACGACGTCTATAAAATAAACATATCCTCGCACAATATATAATATTTGTCCCCTCATAAAATGGTTACATGTGAAAGATACCATTATGGTGTGGAAGGGTTGAAAAATAACTTGATTTCTTAAGAATTTGGTTAGAGATTCGATTTTAGATTAAAGATATCAGAGTTCATCCAAAAAAATTGAAAGATTATGAACATTATTTGGGTTTGTTGATAAAAAATGATTTTTTACTACAAACTTGACTCAATGGGATTTTTTTTATTGCATAATATTTATAATTTTAATTTTTACAAGGAAAATATTATTAATAACGGTGACATAAATCACTATAATTCAAGTGACACGGGTAGAATTTAAACCATATTTCTTATTCGCACCACTTAGATAACATACTTGTCTTTTATCAAGGTTTTGAATTATTTTAAGTTTTTTTAGGGTGAATTATTTTAAGTTGCTAACCACTTTCAATAGATGTTCTTATATAAATATAACAACCTAAAGTCAACTCTCTAACTACATATTTAAGAAATTTGATTATCTTCCAACCCTACCACATCATATTGAAATACTATGAGAAAGAAATTAATAAGAAAAAAAAATCATTATGAAAAACAAAAAGCTAAGGAAACCAATATAAAAATATTGTATTGGAAAGTGTGAAACAGTTGTACTCCTAAGAAGTATATTCATTCTTTTGAAAGTTGAGAATCTATTGTTTTGAATAAAAAATTTACTTTTATCTTTCTTAACTCGTGTTCTAGGAATACTAGTTAACATAAACCTTGTGAAAGATAGTTTTCGAAGAACGCAGAAAGAATACAAATCAAGAGGTCCATCATTCAAGCATGGAAATTAACACTTGCCTATTAAAAATGAGAAAGATAATTGAATATTGGGGGAGAGCTTCATAACTGGCCTAACTATTGGTAGCGTTAGAGAAATTTGTGTGTTTTAGTACTCTTAAGGTTTCCTTGGTGGTTTGGATATGATATAGAGCTCGACGAGGATAAAACATGATATGAACGGTAAGTGTCCATCACTTCACATTGATGGAAAATTCTGAAATAAACATAAACACAAATCCAAATCATTTAGGCGCACACACAACATAAAAATTAACCAATTAACCAATATTTTTAATAACAATAACAATAAATTAAATTTTTTTTTCGCTTTTTACATATTTCTATATGTATGTGTGCCTAAAGCAATTATATTTGTGGTTGTGACTATACAAGAATTGCTCCACATTGATATGCATGATAACAAACAAATAATAATGTTATCACAAAAAAAAAACTAAAAATAATTCATCCTTAAAAAAAGAACTTGAAATAATTCAAAACCAGGGCAGACTCTGGCCAAGCGCAACCAGACCCTCGACACAGGACCTCACAATTAGAGGGCCTCAAAATTGTTTCAGAAAAAGGAAGAAAAAAAACACTTGTACCTACGGACAAAATCCGTCACTAAATATCATTTTTCCGTAGGTAAAAGTTTGGAAGACAACAATTTTGCTGCCAATTATGAATTGTCCATAAATAAAGGTTTATTTATCCGTAGGTAAAAGTCATGTTTGAATCATTGCTTATATATTTAACTACAACTTAATTGTATACCACTATTAAAAAAAATCAATTCTTTTTAAATAAAAATTGTCAAATCTGTAGCCGGACCTTCGAATTGTCGAGAATGATCCTGTTCAAAACTATGATATAAGACTAGTATATTAATTTATCTAAGAGGTGGTAAGAACTTGACTTTATAATAAGAAATATGGTTCTAATCCTACATGTGAAACTTGAATTATAGTCATTGGTGTCATCGTTATTAATAATATTTTCCTTGTATGAGTTAAAATTATAAATATCATGCAATAAAAAGAATCCCATTAGTCAAGTTTGTTGTAAAAAATCATTCTTTTTAAAATTATCAACAAAACCAAATAGTTTTCACAATCAATACATACAGAATATTGAGAGAGAGAGAGAGTGATATTCTTTTGCAAAAGAAATGTGCATTAGGACGGGCTTCGGCCCTCCCTTTCATCAAAAAAAAAAAAGTGTATTAGGTGTCATCAATCTACTTATTGAACGATTATGTAAAATTACACGATTAAATTATCAATACATACAAATTATATTCTTATATTTTTTTTGGCACAACTATTCTTCTTGGTTTTTTTTTAAGGATATTCTTCTTAGTTTATTGACTTGAAAGTTTTTTTTAGGGGTATTGACTTCAAAGTTAAGGTCTTGCTAAGGATTAAAAAATTATATCCTTAAAACATCAGTTAAGGATTAAAAAATGTAAACAATTGATAACTTTTATTTAATAAAAAAATTGTTTTTAATATTTGAATGTGTTAAATAAACAAATCTTAAATAAATAAAAATTTATTTTAAATTTCTTATCAAATATCTTAAGAGTATTCGCTAACACATTTTCCATAAAATATCACTAAAATAGGATGACATTGACCTATATACTTTTTTGGATAAGTTGCCGTGCTGATTCATCCATTTATGTTTCCCAATCAAATTTTAATATCAAATATCGTGCACCTTAGTTTTTATGTGTTTTATTTCAAGGAGTTTTACTAGAAGACACCCTTTAGAGGTGTTTTTTAGTAAGGCATACCTCAAGGTGTGATATCTATTTTTTAGTTATAATTTTGTTAAAAAAATCTTCATCAAAATTAGTTGGTGTCTTTTAACAAATGTCAACATGATAACTTGCTAAAAAACACCTTCATAAAAGGTGTCTTCTAGCAAAACCATATTTTAAAATGTGTCATATACAATGTCGCATATGATATATGATATAAATAATATCACTTTTTAAAAAAAAAAAAAAACTCAGTATCCAATTTGAGGATCGATTAATTTGAGGGGACCAATCCCACCGCCGACTTACGGAGACCCTGTTCTAAGCCAAAGCAAACTCTGTATGGACTTGCCCACCGAAATAAATAATATCACTTTGACTAATAATATGCTTCAAAAAAATAACAAACTCTCAACCTGAATTTGTTTTAAGGTGAATCTGAAGAATTTTGTGAGCAGGTCAAAAATATTTGGTTTTGAAGTATTTAAATAACAAAACCATAGGCTACGGCAATATATTCAAAATCATAGCCCTCTGGAAGTCGTTGTTCATATAATAGTACTACAAGTATTCAGCTTTGACGAAATATTGCAGTCCTTCTCATTTGTTTCTTATAAATATATAAATATTGCAGCCTCTAGACGCCATTCTAGAACATGGCAGTTAGAAAAAATTGTAGGAAGTTTTTCTTTTCATTTTGACTCTCATACGCTCGTAATTTAGAGTTCAGTTAAATAAATAAAGTTTTGTCAATGTTTGATCTACTCGAAATTCAAGCTTGAATTCTTTCAAACAATTTGTTTTTAACTAAATTTCATTAATCATTTGAACTCAATCGTTTAGTTAGAAGCATATATGAAAGTTTAATTGCTCTTTACCTTCTTAAAGATTACGACAGTGCAATATCATACCTATAAGCTCACTGATTAGAGATTATTAATAAATTTCTTCTCTCTAATTATATATATATATAGTCAACTTACTCTAGCAATCTGAAAAAAAACTTACTCTAGCAATAAAAAAACTTACTCTAGCAATAACTTTAATGAGTGTATCTATATAATATAATTCAACTGTGAAATTAATAATACATCTTACAAATCAAATATATCGTCAAAATATATATTTGGTATATAGTTATTACACAGTAATTCTTACAAAACGTAACATCAAAAAAAGAGATTTACTACTATTTTATGATTAAACAAGCTCTTCGGTCTATTTTTATTAGAGTTAATCCTCCAATTTTTAGAGAAAAATGTCATAATAATCTGAAATACGGCCAGAAGAAAACTAAAGTCTGAACAATATCAAGCTTCTCAATCTTTTTTTGAAAGGTTTTCCATGGTGATTTTATCTTTTGACTTCTCTACTAGTTCTCATGACTACTTTGTTTATCAAGTGTTTTTCACATGGTATGCACTCTCTTTATATATTGATGACATGATAATTACAAAGCATGATTTGATGGGGTTGAAAAATTAAAATTGTAATTAACGAAACTTTATTTCAAATGTGAATCTCAAACATGTAACATTTTACACTTTTACACGGACACTGAATAATACTTAAATTACAAAAGAAAAGATTCAAGAATAATTCTGATAGCCAAGAAAACAAGTTTTAACTTATTAATTCTTTCTTATTGAAAGTTATTATTGTTGTGTTTTGAGCTGTATTTTCTATCCCCTCTTTGAGAGTTAAAAAATAGTGTCAAAATCTTATCATCTTTGTAACCTACCAGAGTAGTGGTTGTATACCTCAAAAGACTTTGTCATACTAATCCCCTCTTTGTGGGAATTTAGACTCTTTGAAATACATGTTACCACTAGTAGTACCTCTCCAAACAAGCTTGTCTGGTTTATCATCAATAAGGATGATAACTTGTTGAACAAGGTGCCTCAAAACATGAAATTGGTTATCCAAATATGAAGGGATATACCGATTTTGATAAACAATAAAATCAAAAACATTAGTAGAGAGATGCAAAACCTCTAATAAGGGATCATCCCATAATTCATCAAGCTAGAAATCAATTTGCTCAACATTGCCTAGCTTCCAATAAAAGGTCTCTTTGATGACCTAATACTCATCTTTGACACTGGTCCAAATAGAAGAGAAGTAATCATACTACTTACCATTAACTGGTGGCATTGGTGTCTATCTCATTTTACAAAACATGAAAATCAGCTTCAGTTTTCCTGTATTCATGCACATTTCCAAACAATTTGTTTTTCTAAACTTTCAATCTATTCTTCAGTATTTTTAGTTTCATGCTCAAAACATACATTGGACAACCAATAACTATCTCCTTCCAACAATCATAGATCAGCTCCTTACAATCATCATGCTTTGATCACATCCTCGTAAATCTAAATTGAGAAATGAAAATTTGTTCATTGCAATAAAATTTAAGCATAAAAGGATAATGATTGGACCTATGCTTGATAAGGGTTGTGCAGCAAATAGAAGAGCAGTTTGCTTTAGTAATTTTGTAGCAAAATATATAAACCTTCCAGTTTCGTATGTACATTAAGCAACAAATAAAAATTATGATGGTGCAAATATAAGCAAAAGTCTACTACAATCATTATACTAAATATCACTATTCCAATTTCACCTTTATTAATTTTAGATTCATTTATCCTTTTTTTTTTTTACTTTCATGTATATAACACTTATCCAAAAAAAGGGTCAAACTGAAAATATGTATTTTTTTTATCATGACTTAAATGTAGTTAATCCACTTTATAAAGAGTGTGCTTTTATTTTTTTTCTTACATACAAGACTAGAGAGAGTTATCAGTGAAACATTTGATTTACCCATTACTTAAATCACATTAAAACCGATTATCTAATAAAAAATATAAATATAATGAAGCACAATAAAAAAAATTGACATACTTTTGCTAGTTATTACTCCCTTCATTCAAAGAGTTTTTTTTCTTTCTCCCACTTCCTTATTTTTTGCTAACCGCCTTAATGCTTTAAGTGGATTTTTTTTGGTTTGTCACCAAAGAAATTACAGTTTCGGGATAACTTCGCGGGGATTTCTCTCGCTGTATTTAGCAAAGCCCTTTTTTTTTTATAACACTCTCCGGTTCTCATAGGAAAGTGTTCTGATAATTTAGAATTTTGCTAGGAGGTAAATAAGGTTTAACCAAGACACATAGGAGTCAAACTCAAATTTTCATGAACAATTCATCTTCTAACGGAGCTCACTAACACTTAAACTCAATTGTTTGGTTAAATTTACAAAGAGCTTTAATATTAACTAATAAACAAATTCCACACATACTTTTACCTTTCAATAATAACTCACTCACATATTTATACTGTTTTTTATCATAACCCTCTGATTTCTCAGGAAAGGGGTCTTAGTAAGCCGGAGTTCGGTAAAGAAATAAGTAAAGTATGATCAATAATTGTTCATACTAGAAATCGAACTCAAGTTTGAGTACTGTCAAATGATTCCTTTTTAGGGAGGCCTCTTAAACACTTGAGCTCAATCAGTTTGCTCTTTTCAATAATATAAATATAAAATAAATTTTAAAGTAAGATCATTACTGTAACAAAAGTCAATACTTTTAAAAAAAAATTGACAGGAAAAAAACTTAATACTACAACCTTATAATTTGAAAGCCACGTATATAAATAGTAACATTTGTTTAATAAAAAACTGGCAAGTACATTTTTGGAGGGAGGCCCTCATGACTTACAATCTCACACTCAAACTTCCTTACCAAAAGGAAAGGGGGAAAATATAGAATTACATTGGCACCCAAATTAAGCAAACTGGATATAGCATATCTTGTGTCACAGCACACCATGTATAAGCACTTAGTTATATGCTTTAGTTGTAATCAGGATTGGCCAAACAGTAACCCTCAAGGGCCTTGAAAAGACCATCACCCTTAGCTTTGCCACTCTTGAGTTCCTCTTCACTTGGTGTAACATCTCCTTTTGTGAAGTATTTCACACTAAGCTTTGCAATGGATCCTCCATTTGGACCTGCAGACAATTTAGCCTCAAATGATATCTTCTCTACTGTGTCTGAAAGACTATCACCTCCAACTATGCTGTAGTTGTAAGCCCAGTTAGCATCATCTACTAAGTCCACTTTGTGTAAATCATACTTGGTTTCACCATCTGCATGTCATAGATTCATCTCACAATCATAAACATCATCACCATTACTTGATTTATTTAGGTTTTTAAAAATTAGTGCAAGAATTTGTCCAAAATAACCCTAAGCCCTAAACCCTAAATCTTAATAAGTAAGATTTGCTTATAAGAAATATAACAAATATATTTATACTGACCTTCAACGAAAGTGAGTTTCTTGATGGTTCCAGGGCCACCATTTCCTTCAACAATTTCAATACTTTTGATGACATCAACAACCTTTGGGATAAGGTTGTCAGCATCTGTAACAAAAGCTTTGTGAAGTGTAGCTGGAGCTACAATAGAGGTGGTTTCCTCCTCAAAATTGATGACACCCATGATGAATTATAGTTTATAATGCTAGTGTAAGAAAGAAATAATAAAGAAGTTCTCGCCTAGCTGTGGTTTATAAGTGAAGTTGAGCTTGGTATTTATAGGAGCTGTCGATGTTATTGGATGGCACGTTAGAGGAAGATGATGACTAATTCCAGGTCCCTGGGCCATTTTTTTATTCACATTGGGATATGAATTTTGATAATATGTACTATTAAATATTACTTTTTAAATTTTATAGAAAAAAGTTATTTGCACGTCGTTTATTATTAAATATGACATTAACATTTTTTTTGTGGATATGTTGCCGTCCCATTATGTTTACCACTGTGATAATTAATAATCTAAATATGACATTGATGTTTTATGTGGAATTTCTAGTTTGAATTCATGTTACTATATTTCATTTTCTACATGTGTGTTTTGATTGAGTATGTACGTGTTCGCCTTTAGTCTAACAAAGTAAATAAAATAAAAAATCTATAACTCTATAGAAAAATACTATGATGACATTGAGTTTTAATGATATTGATGACTTTGTATTTTGATGGAAAGAATAATAGTATAAATGATTAAAATATATTATTTTTTATTTGATGAAAGAGAATAAATAATAAAAAAACAGATAAAAAAAACTCTATTCGATGAAGTTTTTTTACTCTTTAAAACATAAAAACAGTTTTCAAACTGAATTTATTTTAATTTGAATCTGAAAAGAAAAAAAATTGTGAACAGGTCAAAAATTGAGTTGGAAACATTTAAAATAGGTGTGTACTCTAAGCTTTCTGCTTCGCACGATCAAATGCGAATCCAAATAAGAAGTTACTCCATGCTGGTATTCAGCTTTGACCAAATAAATAATTGCAGTCTCTCTCATCATGATTTTTAGAATTAAATATACAAATGGTCATCTTGAATATTATCAAAAGTTTTGATTTTAGTCTTTTTCTAATTTTTTGTTTTATTTTTATTCTTTCCAAATACTATTATTTTTACGTTTGGTCTTTATTGTTTATGTAGGGTATTGTTTTGTTTTATTCTCTATAAAAATTAACATATTAAAATATTTGATCACTATAATATGTATAAACTTTTATTTCAATCTCCAAAATAAAGCCTAAAATGAATATAACAATGACCAATTTCAATATGATAAAAGTTTGTAAGGATAAAGCCAAAATACGAAGACTAAAAACAAATAGTAGTGGCATATTATAAAAAATTACACGGAGCAAAAATAAATTTAAACTTATTCATTATAATAAACTTTAAAGATATAGGTTAACACTTTATAATGACATTATAGATGTTAGCGAAAATATCTTCGTAAGCTTAACTCAATTGATAGATTTAAACCCCGTACACCACCAAAGAAAAAAAGATACTAACGAAAGGAGGGGCACTCACGTACCGTCTGTCCGTTCTTTTTATTGTCCTAACGTTTGAAAATTATGGATCATGTTTTTTTTATGAAAATTTGATTTTGATTAAAACTAAAAATATAAATATTTGTTGCTTTCAAGTTATAAAAAAATAAAACTAACCTTAATTATCTATTTCAATGTGTTGGTCTATATGGCTAATTAGTTTGTAAGCTAGAGGGGGATGAATAGTTTTTGAAAAGTTTTTCCAAAGGTAATAAAAAGTGAGTTAAACGAAATTGACTATTGGAATCGTGCGGGAAAAATCACAACAATTTACAAAAAGATAAATCTATGTAAAATAAAATTTTATCTAGAATTGAGAGATTCACGATACAAATCTTATATACAATCAAACTTTAATAAACCTTGAACAATATACAAAACTTTTAGACAATTTCAAACCAAACCTATACGAACAAAATTGCTAAGCTATCAATTGAAAACACAATGCGTATGAAATTGAAGAATTGAACATATGTTGACATCAATTGATCTAAGCAAATTAGTTAAAACCTAATTCAATGAATTATATTATCTTTTGATGAAAAACAACTTAGATCAACACTAGAAATTATCCTAACAATTATTCAATTAATCACATGCAATAGTAAAAAGTAAAGAGGATAAGGAAAGAGAGATAACACCGATATTTTTATAGTAGTTCGCTCTTTCTCGTCCTCGATAGAGCTACGTCTATTCTTCTTGATGAAGTACGTCTTCACCAAGGTCATCCACTATGTAACAAATGTTGAATACAATGTGTTTACAAGAGTTCCTTGAAATTAAACCTAATTCTTCAACCACTATGCAAACACACACCCATACTTCAAATAACCTTTGAATTTGGTGCTCCTTGAATCTTTGAATCCTTGAATACCCGTGCACCCCTTCAAACTCTTCACTCGAGCCTTCGATGCTACGTCCGGTAAGCGAATCCCCTTCGACTTCAAGAACGGTTAGAAATACCCCCAAGTCCTTTGGAGGTGGAATGAGATTATTCACTTCACCTTAGAACCTTGATTAAGCCCAATCAATTTCCTTGAAAGAACCAACTTACAATCCCTACTAGAACCCTAGCAAATCAATGTGACTCAAAGAACAAAGTGATTATAAGAAAAAGTGTTTAATCTTGAAGAATTTATGTGCAATGAGGTTTTGAGACCTAGAGTGAATAGTTGCAAATGATTCAATGAATTGTGAGTCGTGTGGAGGAGACTATATATAGTGAAGGGTGATAAGAGCAAAATTTCGCACAAAAACAACTTGGTAAATCGATTCACTAAATGAGTGAATCGATTCAGACAACAAAAGACAACTCAAGAACACATGAAGGATGAAATGATTCAGTGCATGAGTGAATCGATTCAAGTGAGCCCAAGATGAAGAATGATACGATCCAACCTTCAGATGAATTGATTCAGTGCAAGTCAAAGAGTTTTGTGAAACGATTCAAACTAAAAAAAATCGATTCAAATGTGATACGATTCAAGGAGTTGTGAATCGATTCATCTGTAGTCAGAGACTTAGATGAGTCGATTCAGTGTGTGATGAATCAATTCAATATGCTACAATATGAACAATGACACTTTTTCACAAGACACAAGTGAATCCTAGACCAAGACACATAGATGTTGGGTGCTTTAACATGCTAATCATAAGGCAATTATTAAAACGATAAATTAAGCTAAAGAACATCATCAAAAACATATAAAGTAAAACTGTGGAGGCTTCACAATGCCACCAACAATTTATCGTTTGATGGTTGCTTAATCCTCCTTAAGTATGTCTTATATTCTCAGTCTGTCTATGCTCTTTCCTTCTTCAAAGTTCCCTCATGTATCATCCCCTCTATCAAATTTCTCTTTAATAACTTTTTTTGGGGTGGGTGTGAGGATAATAGGAAAATTGCTTGGGTGAATTGGGAGTTTATTTGTAAGAATAAGGAGTATGATGCCTGCAGCAGGGAGGGCGTGTTTTCTCTTCTTGATGGAGGTGGATGGAGGTGGGGTGCATATGTGATGGTAGGGGTGTAAAGGGGGATAGATGGTTTGTAGAGAATGTGAGGATAAAGGTCGGTAATGGTGTTGATACACTTGTGTGGGAAATTTGGTCGACTTTACCTTTTGTCTGATTTTAAGGGAAAGTCGGCGGCTGAGATGTTTTCCTTAGGTTTGGGGGAAGGGGGAGGAGCTTGGAAATGGAGGCGTCAGTTGTTTGCTTGGGAGGAGGAGATGGTAGAAGATTGTAGGGATATTTTACTTGGTGTCTCTTTACAGGTTAATAATCTAGATGAGTGGAAGTGGCTTCCTAATCAACGAGATGGTTACACTATTCGTGGTGTCTACCAGTTCCTCGCTCATCAGGAGGATCATACCTTGGATACGGTTTTGGAGAGTGTCTGGCACACACAGGTTCCGTTGAAGGTATCTATTTATGCTTAACGCCTTTTGCGCAACAAATTACCGACAAAGGAAAACTTGGTAAGATACGACATTATTACTTCATAACATCATTTTTGTGTGAGTGGATGCGGTCAAGTTGAATCAGTTCAACACTTGTTCCTTCATTGTGATTTCTTCAGTTTCCTTTGGTTGTAAGTGCAGTCTTGGATTGGTATTTACTCGGCAGATCCTCAGCACATTATTGATCATTTTCATCAGTTCTCTCACTCCACATGAGGTTCACGTGTCCGGTGTAATTTTTTATAGTTACGTTGGGTTGCATCGGTGTGGGTTTTGTAGATAGAATGAAATAATAGGCTTTTTAGATTCAAAGAAAGGTATATTATGTAATTGTTAGATAAAGTAAAATTGATCTCTTTCTGGTGGTTGAAGGCAAAGTATGCTAACTTTCCTTTTAGTTAACTTATGTGGTGGGTAAACTCTTTAGCTTGTTTGGGTATTGGTTGATATTGTCGTTGTCTTGCTTGTAAAGTTGTAAGCTTCTAGTAGTCTCTATAGTATATCTTCTGCTGGAGGGATTACCATTTTGTTGTTAATATATATCCCATTTTGACTTGTTAAAAAAAATGCCACCGCTAATTTAACAAAAAAATATAATAAATTTTTTTTTAATGACCACAACAACAATATTTAATATAGAAAAAACTGACTATTTTTATACTCATTTAGTTTGTTACATTTTTTAAATGATAAAGACAAAAAAAACTGGACATATATATACTCATATCATATTTGTTACCCTTTTGTTTTAATATTTAAATTTACACTTATCCAGGGGCGTTTTTAGGGCCCAGCTAGCCTGGGCACACGCCCGGACTCAACCGGTACTTTCTTTGTATCGCTACAAGAAATTTGACTTATAGTGACAGCCAAAACCCGTCACTATAGGGAAAATTTTCGTAGTTAAATTTGCCTGTCATTGTCAAATGGTTGTCACTGCATGTTTTCCACATTTACCTACGGAAAAAACGTAGGTAATTCTAAGGAGACCATTTTAAAATACATTATGGACCTCTACCTACAGTTTGGCTATTACTAAAACTTATCATTGTTTATTTTGTTTTTTTTTATATTTTCTATTCTACTATAAATTCTAAAGATGAATAATTCATAAAATTACCACTAAAATTAATTTGATCAATATAATAAAATATTATAATCAATATCTTTGGAATTTGAAATCGATTACTATAATCAATTTTTAGAATAAATTGTTGAAGTGATTTAACTAGAATAATTCTTCTTAACTATGAACTATTATACCATTCACCCAAATCAATACTCAATACTCACATAAATACTCAATACTCACAGAAATCAAAATCAATATATATACTCCATTGCTCATTTAGTTTATGGTAACAATCACTTCATACATAAAAAAACATACAATCACTTTATACATAAAAAAAAAACTTACAATCACTTCTACAACAGGGTATAATAAATTAACTTCTAATTTATGGATTCAACAATAGCGGGTGCACCAAAGCTATTACCAGCATCAACAAAAGTTAGAAGAACACCAATTATCAAGCCATGTCAATAAGCTAGTAAAATAATCTTCGCCCGTGAGAAAGAATTGTTACCAACATGATCAACGATGTGTGGTTCAATGACTTGATGATATGTTACATCGAGCGGGAGATATTCAAGTCACTTGATGATGTTGATATTATTCGAACATTCATCGCAAAGAGGTCTCGGAAAAAGCATTTACCTCCTAATTTTATTTAGCACACTATTGGCAAGTTATGTTTCACCTCTCTTATTTCAAATTGTACTTTTATCGACAAAATGACGAGCCTCTTTTATTTCGATTTATGACTATTTATATATTATGTCGCATGTGAATTTGCGATCAAAATTTTGCCTAGGCTCAATAAAATTCCTAGCTCCGCCACTGCTCTTATCTATTTGTTATATGTGATATTTGTATTAAAAATTGAGGGTAATTTTAGAAAGAGAAAAAGTCAGCTTAAAAGAGGCAAAACATACTATTTTCATTATACATAGTATAGATGTATTGAAGACAATTTTAAGAAAGATTTGAAAAAAGAGTAAAGTAATAATTAGAAGGAAACTAGACGGTTGATCCGTCCGACGCACGAGTTTTATGTTTTATAGTAAATTTTAAGATATACACATGGGAATGAGTTTTACATAAGTGGACTGAATCATCAATCAATAAATAAAAAATAGTAATAATGCAAAAGGCCGTCTCAAACAAATGTCAAAGAACATTTATTGAGAAACTTGTGTTATCAACAATTAATTATGAGTGTAACTCATAAAAACAAGTACAAATACACTAAATATTTTGATCTTAAATAAAAAAAATCTTAAATCATTGGGTGAAAAGAAAGTTTCATTTCTCATAAAAAAAAAGTGGGTCATGCTTTGTTAGTAAGTAAAAAAATTTATAAATTTGAGAATGGTGTGCAAACCCTACTTTTCAACCCTAATATTCGATTTAACTTTTTTGCCCTTCATTTTTGTCAATTCATTCCAATTTTGACCTCCTTAAATTCCCACCTAGAAAAATCACTTAAATGTCCAATGATGGACGAAATTGGCAAGTGCACCAAATCGCAACAAGTAGTAAAGTTGTAAATTGTATCGTTCTCCACAGGGATTGTCGTTCAACTCAATAATTAACAAAACTTATTTTAAACGGAAAAGTAAAGAAAAGATTATTAGAATTGCAGGGTTTTAATTGCTCTGTCCAATGCAAAATTAGGTTTTCAGATTCAGATGACTAACAGTGATTAGGGTTTTCTAGAATCCCCCCTTTGCCTTTCAATGGAATATATCTTTTAAGAATTAAAAAAATTCATTTCATGAATCATTGATTTAATGTGTCATGACAATACTACTCTTTCTAACGTTCCTAGGTTAACTGGTGTAGCACCAACCGGAGTGCACGTACTACGCTAACAAAGGACAAGTTAACTGAGACAACAAAAACTTAACCTAAGAAAGTATTAAGTCATTAAAAAATACAATGAACTTGGAGATTTCAGGTTGTAAGTTCCTACTTTTACCCTACGGGTCGTTTTACAAAGTTACTCTCGTAGTTAACCAATTGCAAAAAGCATTAAGAACAGGCAGCAGCTTAATTTAAATTTAAACACGACAAAATAAATAAACTGAATGGAAATTTTATTAATAAATACCAACAAATAAGAAGGGGTTCATCATGGAACCATAATCAAGAGGTTTATTTGCTCATGGCAACAGACATCATAACAAAACACAAGAAAAACATACCCTAGCAAGGATAAAAGGAGGAGAAATTATGCCTTGAATCTCTGATGTTTGACCCTTTCTTTGAATCGTCAATGTTTCTAAATGAATAAAACAGTGTGCAAGGGTTCTATTTATAGCATCAGGTTGTTTAGGGTTTAAGTCGAGAAAACTGGGCTTTTTCCACCGGTCCAGCTTGAAAAACAGCAAAAAGCAGGTTTTGACCTGATGTCAGGCGCAGGGCGCCTGGGGAAAAATGATTCCCAAGGACACTCCCAGGCACAGGGCGCCTGAGGCAGCCCCTCAGGTGCGACTTTTGCGTTTTCTACTCGTTTTCGATTTTTGCGTTTTTTTTGTTGAAACAAAATAGAGAATGATTTGTGTTTCTTTGCAATGGTTTAGAATAATGGAGAGGAAACCAATGCAACAAAAAACCATGTGTACAGGGGAGAACCGATGGTGGTTTCTTTATATTTGTTAAGAAGTCTAAAGAAGTAATTTTGTCTTGGAAATTTGGCATTCAATGTATTGAAACTTTAAAAACTAACTTTTTCTACTTAAAATTTAACAATTATTTCCATTTCTATATCTTTAACAAGTGAGGGCACTTGTTAGCAAGACCCAAATTTGAAAACCACATATAAATGGTTACATACAATTTTCTTTTTTTTTTTAAAGTAAAAATGAATAGATGAAGTATTATTATAATTTATTGAAGGGAGGTACACATATATGACTTACAATCTCACACTTCAGCAAAAGGAAAGGGAGAATTACATTGGCAACCAAATCAAGCACACATGATATAATAAAATGCATCACAACACACCATGTATAAAGCAAGCAAGCAATTAGCTATATGCTTTAGTAATCAGGATTTGCCAAAACGTAACCTTCAAGAGCCTTGAAAAGACCATCACCCCTGGCTTTGCCACCCTTGATTTCCTCTTCACTAGGTGCAGCATCACCTTTGGTAAAGTATTTCACAGTAAGCTTTGCAATGGATCCTCCATCTGGCCCTGCAGACAATTTAGACTCAAAGGAGATCTTCTCCACTGTGTCTGGAAGTCCACCACCACCAACTATGCTGTAGTTGTAAGCGAAGTTAACATCATCTACTAAGTCAACTTTGTGCAAATCATACTTTGTTTCACCACCTGCACATAATTGATTCGTTTCACAATTACTTACATGATGGACATTCACTTAATTTAATTAGGTTATTAAAAATTAGTATAAGAAGCTTTGAAAAATAATTTTAAAAAAATTACACTTTCCCATAAAAAATATTATATGAAAAACATAGTAACAAATAATCCAATATATATAATAAAAGAAAAGAGGATATGCACTTGGTAATCAACAAGTCAAACATTTGATGGTTACTTTTATTTAAAAAATAGTTTTTCTGATCAAGTATTGAAAAACAGTTATTAAATAGGCCTATTTGGTAGTATGGTGAATTATCATAGTTCGCACGGTAAAATAATTTTACACCGATATTAGATCTTCATTAAATGCATATAATATTTTTTATGGTGTTTGGAGTTTGAACTTTAGACCTAACGTATATAATATAAGTGTCATGCTAACTTGTGTTCTTAGGGCATATGTTAAGCAACTTAAAAATAGCAACTTTGCATTGAAAAATATAAAATGTCAACTTTTAAAAAGTTAAATGCACGACGTGTGATACGTATATTTCTATAATGAGTTCATTAACATGTATCTTTGAAGACACAAATTAGCATTTGTCATAATATAACAATACGAGTAATGATTTATTTTAACAAATATTATACTAGTAATGATGTCATCAAAAACATAGTTTTAAAACTTGGCTCGAACCGGCCGGTCATGTAGTTAGCTCGGCGAGAACCGGTCAAGACCGGTAAAACTCAGTGACTCGACCGAGTATTTGGTTGGACCGGTTTGAAGTAAGAACATATTTTAATTAAATTATGCTCTAAAAAGGAGTGTTGGTGGGAGTTGAACTCATGACCCAACTATTAAAGAAAACTCTCCCAACCACTGAAACATTATCAGTTTTTGTGTTGAATTTGCATTTACTTTGATTATAATAATACATGTTTGGATAAAGATCAATGTCTTTATTACCATATCGTCGAAATATTTATTATAAAGCAAATACCTTTCAATTTTCTTTAATTTTTTTTTATGATAAAAATACCTCATACACTAAACGTATATAATCTTTATCAAAATCATCTTTAAAAAAAAAAAAATCTTTGTCAAACTCATAGACATATATAATTATTTCAACAAGAAAAACATAAGCATATATAATTATCAAGCTCAAATATTCCATCTAAAACTCATAATAATTAGTCTATAAAATTATGTTTGTTGGATATTTATTTTTAGGCTAAAATATGGTTTTGGTCCCTGCAAATATGCCTCGTTTTGGTTTTAGTCCCTGTAATTTTTTTTTGTTGTTTTTGGTCCCTGCAAATATGTCTCGTTTTGGTTTTGGTCCCTGACCCCACTTTAGTGATGATTT
>Ga0315915_1004564_pt1 | contig 17426 bp, 8 predicted proteins | sample MpolbnodulesMG_FD_207738 | JGI IMG/M metagenome (GOLD analysis project Ga0315915, IMG submission 207738) | Medicago polymorpha root nodule microbial communities from Los Angeles, California, United States - branched nodules | ecosystem: Host-associated > Plants > Roots > Nodule | place: USA...
ATTGCATATATATCCAATAAAATTTTGTAGAGCTAGCACATCCATTTTGTAGAGGCTAATACGTGTGTATTATATAATGTAGCATATATAATTACACATATATGAGCCGGCCTGATAGGTCTATTAGACTTTTTAATAAGCCTTAGGCTGACCTATTTAAATTAATAAGCTTTTTAAGAAGCTCGAGCCTAGCCTATTTAATAAACGAGTTAGCCGACTCATAGGTCTATGACGGGCGGCCTAGCCTATTTCCACCCCTAAGTGTGACCCTATTTTCAAAAAGAAAATGTTAACAAGTACTTTTAGAACATTATTTAAGCATTCAAAAATAGTAATTTTTACATTGAAAATTGTATAGTTATGGCTTTTTCTATATGTTTGATTTATATTTTTAAGACAATTTTTTTTTCTACAGGTTTTTTAAACAATGTCCTTAAAACACTTGTTAGCAAGACCTTTTTAAAATTGAATTTAAACTTAGAACCATGGATTAAGCTAAAAGAATCCTGTACCTTTTCATCAAAATACTCTTGGATTAATTATTGTATGTATTAATTAGATTAATAATGCATCTGATGGCTTGCATTCTTAAGGCGAGTACAATATTATTTTAGCATTCCATAAAGACTTGATACACTTTTATTTGTTCCACCTTTGTTGAGTGGGTTAGGTCACCTTTTGGAAATTGTTGCACTCACACCTGACTTTGCACTACACCACCACGTACACAACATCTTATTTTTAATTTATAGGTGCCGTCCACGTACCAAAATTACCTGACACTGGCTTTAATTTTGGCGCTTACACAAATTATAGCTCGTCAGCAATTCAAATTTTCAAATTTGCTTATACGAATAAAAGAGGGAAGATACCTGCAAGACGTTAATATTGCACTTGGTAGATCAGTTTGCAAACAAATATATTTTCAAAGTGAAATTTGATTCTGCATATTGGTTGCCAAACATCATGTATAAATTGGACTTTCCCAAGACATGTATCCACGTAATATAGCGTAATAACAATGTAATCGTGACCCTTAGAAGGATCTCAAATCCAACAAGTCTAATTTATAATTTGTTGTATTCGATTCTTAGTAGAAAGAGATGGTTATCGACTTATCGTTATGAATATGAACTTGTCAGTGGAACCTTCCCAAAATTTTCAATTTCCTTGCAACAATGATCATGTGCATTAATGTGCAGTAGTATCAGTTTCATTTGTTAACTGCAAGTAGGGGTGGCAAAATGGATGGTTTGGATGGATATGAATTTGGATGGAAATGGATGGATAAAAAAAATCCGTTAACCTATTACAATCCACTAAATCCATTTAAAACAATCAAATCAAATCAAATCCATTAAAAATAAAATTCATCCAATCCATCCATTTTCATATTTTTAATGGATGGATGTCCAATCCATCCATATTTTTTTTTTAATTTTCTAAAATAAAATAACAAAATGAATAATTTTTTTATGAAAAACAATTTATCTTTATCAGTTGTTTAATAAAAAAAATAGTTTATTAAAAAAGGCTTATTTTATGCAAAACAACTTATTACGATCTCTTTTTTCAAAACAACTTATTCATGCAAAACAGCTTATCAGGATCTCTTTTGACAAAACAACTTATTCAAAACAACTTATTTATGCAAAAACAGCTTATCAGGATCTCTTTTTTCAAAACAACTTATTCAAAACAGCTTATTTATGCAAAACAGCTTATTAGGATCTCTTTTTTCAAAATAACTTATTCAAAACAGCTTATTTATGCAAAACAGCTTATTAGGATCTCTTTTTTCAAAACAACTTATTCAAAATAGCTTATTTATGCAAAACCGCTTATTAGGATCTCTTTTTTTAAAAAAATAGCTTATTCAAAATAGCTTATTTATGCAAAAACAGCTTATCAAGATCTCTTTTTAAAAACAACTTAATAAGTTGTTTTGCATAAATAAGTTGTTTTACATAAATAAGCTATTTTGAATAAGTTGTTTTTAAAGAGAGAACTTAATAAGCTGTTTTTGCATAAATAAGTTGTTTTGAATAAGCTATTTTTTAAAAAAGAGGTCGTAATAAGCTGTTTTGCATAAATAAGCTGTTTTGAATAAGTTGTTTTGAAAAAAGAGATCCTAATAAGCTGTTTTGAATAAGTTATTTTGAAAAATGAGATCCTAATAAGCTGTTTTGCATAAATTATTTTCCATAAATTAAGCTATTTTAAATAAGTTGTTTTTAAAAAAGCGATTGTAATAAGTTGTTTTGAAGAAATAAGTTATTTAACTTTTAATTTTTTTTTTATAATAAAAGTGATTTTATTTATTGGTGGATTCTAAGGTGAGGGGGCAATTAAGTCCCTCACCGGTGTACCATCTATAATATACCATTAGATCTTTAAAAATGATCTAATGGTTTGTATTTTATTGAAACAAAGATATGCTTTCCTCCACAGATCCTTACTCTCCTTTTTTTTTTCTTCGTCCAGCAAAACCTTCATCTTTCTCTTGCTTCGTTAATGTCTTCTTTCTTTTTCCATTGGAAAGAGAAAACCCAAATCAAAGAAACTTTAAACCTTGTAACAATTGAAAAAGAAAACCTAAATAAAAAAGTTTCGTTAAACCTTGTAGGTTGTAACAATGGTCGAAGCTTGACAGTTGGTTAAAAAAACACAATTTAAGCGAAATTCACAACCTTTAGCATTCTAGATTTAAAGAGTTGGTTTAATTTTTATTGGCAATTGGAAAGATTTGGTTTAATTTTTATTGGCAATTGGTAAAAACACAATAATCTTATAATTTATTCATGAATAGCCATGATTTTTATTGTCAATTATTATGTGCTTCGATTTACATGCAGAACTAATGAGTGATGCCTATTTTTCACAACCTGCAATCGACAATACTGATGAAATCATGACAAGACACCAATCTAACTTCTTTAAAATTGCTTGAACAGACTTCTAATCAGCCAAATATACAAAAGGAAAACTGACGAATCAAGCCACAAAAGCAACAAGAATGCATCGCAAATTTTAATTGTATTGTTATTCCTTCTCGATGCAAAATTTCCTGTTACACGAACTCTCAATCAATTACTTATTTTATGGGATTGCAATTAACATATTTGTTGAAGAAGAAGAAGAAGAAATTAGTCAATGTTAGGGTTCATAGCATTTTCAGATTTGATGGTTTGAGTCCAGGAACCATTTTAGGATAGGATTGAATGTGAGTACTTGTACATGTTTCCACTTTTAATTTGAATAAATCTGAACCATCTATTTAATCTATTGGTATTTTTCTCGTGGTCCACCGGTGAGGGACCTAACTAGTCCCTCACCCTAGAATTCACCTTATTTATTAGATAAAAAATGATCCATTGGATCTTTAAAATAAGTTGGATGGATTGGATTCATCCATATCTTTTAATGGATGGATTGAATCCAATCCATTAAAAATAAATTGTTTGATGGATGGATCAGATGGATTTTATAGTGGATGAACCGGATGGATATGAATTTGATGGATCCAATTGCCACCCCTAACTGCAAGTTCTTAGATCTTACGGACTGTGCAACTAAAGGAGGTGTCTTCATCACTATTGCAGTTTAGAAATGAACTAGTAGATGTAAGAAGGGATTTTAGTTATATATATGGGGTTTTTCTAGAGGACACCATGAAAGTGTCTTTTAGCAATCCACACCTCAAGGTGTGATCATCAACTTTTTAGTTGTAACTTGCTAAAAGACACCTTCATAAAAATTAGTTGGTGTCTTTTAGCAAATGTCTATAGAATAACTTGCTAAAAGACACCTTCATAAATGTTGTATTCTAGCAAAACTCATATGTATATGATCAAATGACACCAAGTGTTAAATTAAATTTGATACCGAATCTTAACCATTAATTCAACCTTAATCCAACGTCTTCCATCAATTCATTAAATACTCACATGCTTAATCAAATGATCCAAATTTGAATTTTAGAAATAATTTATTATTTCTTCTCTTGATTAATTATTTACAAAAAATCTCTGATGGATTGTTTTTTAGGTATCTCTGGTGAAATTATTATGGTCTCTTTACACTATTCGCTATATTAATCCTTGTTTTTAAGGGCTTATCATCCTTATTTCTTTATTCATATTAATCTTTTTAATTTTTATTTTTCTTAGAAGAACCCAAAGAGAATTGATTTATAAAGAACATCAGGTATAATGAATGAACGATTGCACCCAAAATAAAAAGAACATATGCCACGAAAGGAAAACAAAGCACAAATGCTAAAACACCAATTAGGGGTTTGCATGGTCGGATATTTTGACCAACCAAACCATAACCATTTATAAACCACTTGTATGTATTGGATTGATAAACATAACCATATTTTATTACTAAACCGGTTATAAAACCGGTTATAAATGTTATTACGGATATTTAACCGGATAATTTATAAAACCGGTTTATAAATGGATAATGTTTGGTTTGTAAAAATATCTGAATTTTTTAAAAATCCAGATTAAAATTTGGTTATTTTTCTTTTGAAACCAATTTTATTAAGACCAGATTTTTTATAAAAAAAAAAAACCTAGTTTTAAATAATATTTTTTCTTAATTTATGACCAATGATTGTTTTTGATGAACACCGTTGGTATTATGTGCAAGGGCAAATACCGTAGACTAAATTGTATCATGAATGCTATCGATAATTAACAAAAATGAAAAGGAAAACAATGAATTAATTTCCATAATTAAATGATAATTCACTTCTTGAAGAACCTTGTTCTTCTGAGATTTAACCAGGCTTTTGATTGCAAAAATATTCTATCGTCTTCTTCTTTCTACCTTTGTACACTATCTGCAATGTCTCAAACACCGTTACCAATTGCTTCGTAGATGTCGTACTTATTCATGATGGATGTGGATTTTCTATGGTTTTTCTTAGTCCATTTTAATTACTGATGTTGTGTGTATTGATGAACTCAGAGAGAGAGAGAAATTAACGGAGAGAGATATTTTCGTTAAAAAAAATATGGTTATGTTAAAAAAAAGCGGTAAGAAAAATTACAATAAAAAAATATATGGTTATGGATCTAGACATCCAACAAAAAAACCGGATTTATCAAAGTGGATGACCGACCGTTTAGAAAAAAACCGGTTAATATCCATACGTAAATATCTGGTTATTTAAATATGGTTTTGGATTTGGATGTGGTTTTATCCATGTAACCGGATATTTTGCTCATCCTAAGAACCCATCACATCCAATAATACCATCTTGTTAGAAAACTACTAAAAACTATCAGTACCATAATTCTAGTAATTTCTTACATTATCATTTTCAAAAAAAATAAAAAAATACCTATGGGCAAGTGCAGGCCCTTAACTATGAGTATGTAGGTCTTCTTCCCCATGTAGGGGTGGTCACAAATTGGGTTGGTTTAGGCCAATCCGATCAAACTTAATTTGATCTAGTTAAGTGAAAAATCAGTTTTCTTTGTCACACACAACCAACCCTATATGACCATGGCGAATTGGTTAGGATGAAACAATGAGTCATTCAACATAATTTTTTAAAAAACTTTTCAAAAACATATAGTTAAATTACATTATATTTCATACAAAAATTCAGCATTTAAACTAAATATTAACGCTTAATTTTACTTGAAACATTTTAAAGGTAACAAATAAAAATCTTAAACTACATTATAAAAATTTAACAATATTTTTGAACTGGTTGATTCACATGTTCGTAATCATAAACTTGTTACTCAATCTAAACCATATTGGGTTGGACTCAATTTGAATGAAATTGATAAAAATGCGAGTTGAATTAGATCATTGAATGTAACAAATCATTTGAACCCATTAACACCCTTATCCATGCAATTTTTACTTTTCACCTATAATATTTGTTGGAAATTCAAACCTTGAACTTGGGTTGTTCGTCAGCGGAGCGGGATGGTGTATCTGTCAGAATTGACAACTAGAGTAGGTGCGATGCAACGATATGTGGTTGTTCTTCACCGAAGCGGGATGGTGTACTTGTAAAGACACTTCAACGCTCTATCAATGGTTAGAAGTGACAACTCGAGTAGGTGCAATGCGACAATGTGTTATTGTTCTTCATCGGAGTGGTGTACCTGGTGTACTTGTAAAAACACTCCAACGTTCAAATCAACGAGATTTGAGATTTTTCTAAGAATGAGAATGTATACATTTTATTACAGTAGGTTGCTCCTTTTATAGGTTATTGAGAGTCCCACGCAAGTATAACGGTTAGATGGTTACACCCTTTACGGTCTAAATTGACTCTAGCACTTTATTCTCTACTTTGCAACTCGTCGCTCATACTAGTAGTCTGTAGTTTGGGTTTATACATCTTGTTGAACATTTGATTCCAAGATTGGGTCTTAGTTGACTCCAAAAAATATACGTTAAATATTTATATATAAAAAATAGGATCAATACCGCATATATCGTATGTAATTTAGGCGATGTTTGAAAACAAAAGCACAAATTTCACCCTTGCTATTTTAAATTCTTTAAATTTAACTATCACTTAATTTTTATTTTAATTCATGTGGTAGACATGTCATTAATTAACCTTTATTTTTTCTTTTAACATTTTTTTATTTAATTCAATTACTAAATTTTAAATTACATAATCAAAATATATTTCAAAGTAAAGAAGTTCAACCACACACACATATATATATGGGATAGGATCAAATGACACTAAGGTGTCAAATTATATTTGACACCAAATTCTAACCGTTAATCCAATTTTAATCTAAGGTTTCTCATCAATTTATTAAGTGCTCACATGTTTGGTCAAATGACGCATCTTTTATTCTTAGAAATAATTTATTGTTGTTTCTTTCTATGTCTTTTTGGTGGTGACCAGGTTTGAACACCAGACTTTGCATATATTATGCATTGTCCCTATCAACCAAGTTAAGCTCACGAGGACGAGTTGAAGTTTCTTTCTATGTTAATTACTTACCATTTTCGTTATATTTTGCATCATTGGGATGATGATTGTCATTTGATTTCTCCCTGCTAATTTTTTTTTGAGACATTATATCTACTAATTTTTGTATCCTATTTGTATCGGCTACTCTTTCATTTGTCGGATAATATTATTCTTGTGTTCATCAGGGTTCTAGGATGCACAATTAATGTTCAATTAGGTACACAAATTCTCATTTTACTTGCAATTTTGGATTTCCATGTTTGTGTAAATCCCAAACTTATAAACATTTTTTTTCGAGCCAGCTTCATCAGACTCTAACATTAATGAAGCGGTGCAACTGTTGTGGTTTGCTGGAGATTAGGCTGCAGGGCATCTGTTCTTGGAATGAAAGTAGTATATAGCTGGTGACGATATAGACTAATAGACAGTACTGGACAAGAACTATTATTTCTGAAGCATGAACATTAAAATTGCAAGATTGGTTGGTGATGATGCATGTTGAGGACAAAGGAAAATGCCAAGGCCTGCTATAATTTTTTTTGTTGCAACTGGACATTTTATAAGTGGAAGAAGGAAGGTATGGTCCGTATGGAGAATTGGAGATGATACAATAATTATTGATGAGGGAATTAGCAATTGGAGTTGTTTGTTTCTTTGGTAACAAGTGCTATTATAGTGTATTTAATTGCTGAAATTTTCATACATTCTATGGTAGTTCTGGGGGCAATGACAATGCATAAAAGTGAAGAAGACATTTGGCATGTCTTGTGTCTAATGCTATAATCATATAACGTTCCCATATAATGTCTGCCTTCAAAAAAATTGCTTTTGTACACTCTTTATTACAATCTGTGATCTGTTATCCACAAAAAGACTATTGGCGATTATTGGTTTTACTATAGGAAAAAAAATGTAATTGTTTACTATATAGGACACAATTTACGCCTTACTAAGTAGTATGAACCAATTGTGTCAAAAAAAAGAAGTAGTATGAACCAATTTCTTACTAAAACAAACTATACTATTGACATTTTGGTTGTCCTTCAAGAACGAAATATGAAGTAGTTATTAGGTAAATGAAACATCGAAACCCTTTGGTCCTACTAAAGATATATTTAAATCTTGTAAAGAGAGAAGGCCCCAAATAGATCACAAAACAATATTGATATCCATACTATAATGATAGAGGGTGGGAGAGCTTCAATAGGGACAAGGTGAGGCCTTCCAAAAAACGTAATAACATTTGTTTTTTTCTTTCTAATTTTCCATAGAGATATTTTGAAAGACAATAAATAGTATGTTACAACATTATTTTAAATAAAATTTTCTATTTTTCGTCATCTTTCTGTTATACTATAAATTTCGATCATTTGTTAGAAGGTCAATTTATATATATTTTATTTTAGTTTTGTCTTAATTGTGTGTATTATACCTTAATGACAGTCTGCTTGAATCTAATGTTCCAGGCCTTTCTAGTTCACCAGAAAACTTACAAACAATGGAGTATGATTAAATTATTAAATAATATAATTAAAATCTCATCCAAAATATCAACGTATGCTAATCAGTCCCATGGGTTCCGGCGACAAAGCTAGTCAATCATCTTTGTACAAGAGGGCCAAATACGAAGAAATAAGATAAAAATATATATTAGGTATTGTCATGGTAAATTTTTGGTGTTAATAAAGCTCTTTTTGTATGTCCCGTGAACATAGCTCAGTTGATAGGGATATGCATTGTTATATGTAGGGGTCGGGGTTTGAACGCCGGACACCCCACTTATTCATTTTAGAAAAGGTGAATTTTAGTCATTAGGCTACTTGACAAAAAAAAAGAGGTTCTTTTTGTATTTGTTTAAAAGATAAAAATATGCCAAAATAAAAAAGAAATACGTCTTTCAAACAAGTGAATATCTATTAACATTTTTATTTATACTGAGTAGCTCAATTGGTAGCTACCAGAAACATTATGTGCAAGGACCGGGATTTGAACTCCGAATTCCCCACTTCTCCACACTTAAATGTGTGTAAATTTAACCACTAAACTACTTGAAAAAAAATTGACAAATAATAAACTCATTTACAATAGTTAAATATATATTATTGAGGTTGCTAATTTCCAAATATACTAACATATTCAAATAAAAATAATATTACACAGCACAGTTTCAACCATGGTGGGTTCATTGTTATAAATGAAATTAAGTGTCTCTAATCAGAAGCCTTTCAGAATTTATGTCAATGCTATTTCCATCCTAAAATAAATAATCTTGTTTGATTAGATGCATTATTCACGTAACAAACATATTTTGTCATATTTTTCTACTATTATATAAAGACAAATAATAATATATAAGATGTTGTTGGATTTATCTCGATGAATATTTTTTTAAATATCAAATTTTATAATTTTTGCTATTATATAATTAAAGATATTAGAGATAAAAATCTACATTAACATGTGTACAAAAGCTAGCAAGATCAACTGCCATACAAGTTACATTGGTTGTACCCCAAGAAAATCACTAGTTTTCTAATACTCTTTAGAAATGAAATTAAAATCTTGTAAACAACATTTTCAAGCATATTTTCAAAGACACAGATATCATGAAGAAAAAAGGAATGAAAAACCATTTCCAAGATATATTAGTTGATATTACATTAAAATTTAAAATGACATTCATTTTGAGATGATTTTTTTACTGCAAATGTGTCTGTTATTATTGTCTAGATAGGGCAACCTATTGCTTATATTTTAGTCTTGAAGGATTATGTTATATGTTAATATTATTTAACTTTTAATATATTATTTGACACTATTAATATAAATACTCTATCTGGTCACATTTATAATAAATAAAATATTTTTTTTAAGTTTATTGAATAATCAATGTATACGTCTATAAATGTGACTAAATACATTAGTTATTTAATGAACCTAAAAAACTATTTTTTTTTGTTATGGAGTATGTAATTATGCATTTTTTTTTAAATGGTTGAACAAATCCATTCCAAACTGCATTTTTTAAAGACCATCTTTTTTTCTCTCTTTCAAATAACTAATCAAAATCGAACTTAACCACACACTATTGTTATCTTTATAACTTTAAAGACCATCTAATTTTTTCCCAAAGAATCAATCAAAATCGAATTGAACCGCACACTATTTTTATCTTTGTAGTAAAGCAATAGATGGCTTTTCACCTCAAATTTGATCCGAACCAAATTGCAAACACTTCCACGTATGCTACCTTAAATGTGAAAATTTTCCTTTTGATGTGCTGAATCGACTTTCATGTAATGAGTAATGACTAATGACCGTTTAATCGATTTGGAATCATTCTAATCAACAGTAATGTTGACCTGGAGATGGATCACTGTGTATTATGAATTGCTTACATGAATTGATTCCTGTTTTGGCATGCTACGGACCTAGTGTACCAACTGCTTGCATTGAAAAATATTATATATGTGATGATATGATGAATGGAATCCCTTTTGATCTATCTCTCATTCTCCTTGCGGATGCTTTAGGTGTGACGTTTATTCGTCGTTAGTTTTTTCTTTGTAACGGAAAAAATCACAATTTTAGGTATAAATCGTAGGCTTAAATGCAATTTTGGTTTTCCTATGTAATCGGAATTTTAGCCCCCCTCTTTTATATTTCTTCGATTTTGTTTAGTTCCCCTCTTTTATCATTTTTGGTGATTAATGAAGGTGACAACTCACAAAAAATTACGGGGGACTAAACAAAATAGTGGTCAGACTAAAATTTCGATTACTTTAAAATAGGGTTTTTACAAAATGTGTGACCGTGACGTTCAGCGGTAAATGTGGGGAACCTAAATTTATTATTTTATGGTTTATTTTTAAAACACTGTTTTCACATTTGAGCTTATAACTTATCAATTTTTGTTTCATTATTACCCTCATTATTTCATCTAAAACCTATTTTCACCCTTGTAATTTATTATTATAATTAGGGTTAATAATGTCTTATCCCTTGTAATATAGATCATTTCTAGTTTACCCACTGTAAATAATTTTTTTTAGATTTCATGCTTGTAACTTGAAGATTTTTTGGTTTTAGACCTTCATGAATTTTGAGTGTACAAAAATCAAAATCGATGATATGGTACGGCGTAAACCAAAATTTGCTCAAATTACAAGGGGCGCAAGTACCATAAATTTTGTAATTTGATGTCATGAAAGTCCAAACCCAAAGAATCTTCTAATTACAAGAACGAAATCTAAATTTTTATTTTACAGGAGATGGATAAATCGGAAATGGCCTATATTTCAGGGGAGTAAAACATTATTAACCCTTATAATTAATAATAAATAGTTGTGTTTTAAATGCAAGGAACAAAAATCTGAGTTTCTTATAAATTTCTCATATTTGTTACATAATTTACATAACATTTTATTTCATTATTTTTTAGAAAATTTACATGATATCTTTTTAATGGATTTACAAAACATTTTACTATTACGAAATTACTTCCTCAGTTCTTTTTTAAGTATTGTTTGACCACAAATTTAACGTTTATATTTAACTGTTATTTTAATATTTGAAGGATACGATTTGTCACCTATACCATTTCTCAAATTATACAATCCATATTATACACTACAAACATCATTAATCCAATAAACCTGAAAAGTAAAAAGTTGTTTATGATTGAGGCCGAAGGGCCATCCCCGACAATTCGGATACACCATTGTAATCTTGACAGTTTTCATTTAAAAAGTATTGAAAAAATCCAACACCGCTTAGAGTGATAAACATCTAAATTGTAGTTAAATATACGGCAAAGGCTACGGTAGGAGACTTCTTTAGGTCTCATACCGTAAAAGACTTTTTTTTTTTTTTTTGCAAAATAGATATCAACCATTGGATGTATTTAATTTTTTTTAAGACCTTGGTATTATCATACTCTCTTTAACACTAGATTATTTTTATACTCATCCTTCTCTCTTCCCTTCCATGTTTTTGCTTACTTGCCCACCTCCACCACCACCACCACGAGTAACCTCTCAAATGTAATGTTTAGACCAGGAATTTAACCAATCAATACAATGAATTACCTATTTAAATCCTTGGGAGCGTCCAAGACAATCTGAAAGAGATTTAAACCCTTAACAATTTCAATCATGCACTTTCGCTAAAGAAAAATAGTCACACATTATAAAGCCATCACACCGGCACAACATTGATACTGTGTTTTAAGCTTCTGGGTCTGATTTCATGAAAACCCTTGTTAATGCTAACATTAAATCAAAAATAAATTTCAGTCAAACTTTTTTTATGATGTTGAATTTATCTTTAATTGCTCACCAAAAAAGGTAGAAATGAGCTTGAATCACGCTATGTTTTAATTAAATTATTTTTTATTACTTGTTTAAGTTAATTTTCAATCAATATTATTAAACTGTTCAAAATTCTTCTTTCATAATCCTGTAGAATTGGGTGAAAGTGAGACAAAGTGTGCTCAAATAATATTGTAATCTTGGACATAAAATCACAACATGATTATGGATAGCATATATGGGTGTTTTTTGTGGTTGCTGTAGATCTGGATTGTTGGATGAGAAAGAAGGTTTCAGATGAGAAGAGAGAGAACGGGAAAGAGAATGAAATAATAGCGTGGAGGGATTGAATAAAGAAAGGGTGTTTTGTTTTTATGGGTTGTTTTGGTTGAAAGGTTGAAGAAAGTGTGAATGAAAATTATAATGTGGAGGGATTATAGTAAGATCGGCGTTCTTCATCAATCTAACGGTAATACATTTCATTTTTGTTGTAAAAAAACAGTCTTTTACAATGTCTCCTACCACAGGAGATCTATTTAAGTCTCCTACCTGAAGCGACACCTTTTTTTTTTTGAAGGAAACTTGAAGCGGCACCTAAATATACAAATTATAGAAACCATAAAAACGCAAGTTAAAATGGAAAAACATAAATTATGAATTGTGAAACCCTAAAATGTAATATCGTTTTCATAGAGTGATTAAACCACAAAAATGATTGAAGAACAAATTTTTTTAGTTCTAGCACTGTTGTAGATGCTCTAACTAAGTCAATATATGAGTAAAAAAAGGACTATAGTAATGTTTGTTCCTACATTCAAATTCAAAAGTGGCTAAGTAGGAACATAGGAGTACGTAGTATTTGTTACTACGTGTCAAGAGTTCAAACATAGAGCATGAGAAGAGGAGCACGTGCATGGGATGAAGTTGGGCCTTAGGAAGTAAACCATCACGTGGTAGGGTCCACTGGAAATTGGGAAGCCGCACGAGCACTCACATGGCGATGTGCTAAATGGCTGTTTATGTTAGGGGCCACGATTATTGTGTTGTGTCCCCTGAAATTTCGGTTATGAAATTACCGTTGATTGCGATCAGACACGCGTCGGTGTCACCTTTGGGGACCCATTGCTCTAACGTTGATTGCGGATAAACAACGCCCAAGATTCTTCGCAAGCATGAAAATTAACACTACTAACTACTACAGTACTACTAAGTACTATGTTAGGAGACATTCTTGTCGTATTTTACTACTCCTGTTAGATAAGAATAGCTGTGTTTTTTTCTAAAAGAAAAGCTGTGTTTTAAGAGAAATGATAAATTAACACATAAAAAATAGACACAAAAAACTAGACTCATACAACAATTCACAAAGTGCCAGACTCTGTTATTGTTCTGCATCTAAAGTCACTTAGAATTTCTTATCAAAGTTCATATCTTAGAAATTCTAGAGTCTTAAGAGTCTGTATCTAATTTGTATTGTGAACACCATTGATTGTATATCAAGTGTTCAAACTCAAACAAACTTCTTTGTAATTCTGTTTGATTAAAAGTCTCTTGCTTTTGTGCTTGAGTAATAGAAGTCTCTTGCAGTTGTGCTTGAGTATTGGAAGTCTCTTGACTGTGTTCAAGAGCGTAGGAAATCTCTTGCAGTTGTGCTTGAGTAATTTGAAGTCTCTTGCTAGTTGTAGCATTGAGCAGTTGTAATCAGATATTACATTCTTAGTGAACTCTCCTTGGAAGTGCAAGGGGGACAAAACTACTTCCGGTTTGTGGAAGGAACATGTACAATTGCTTTGTGTCTTTCTTCTTTCTCTCTATGTTTTATGCGTTGCATTTAGATTCTGATTATCACCTCAGAAGTTGAATTCTATCTGCTTCTGATCAGTGACTTCAGTAGGAGAAAACGAAGAAAAAGTAAACACAATTCAACCCCCATTCTTGTGTTTTTTTCACCTTCAGAGAAGTCACAAGTCACATAGTGATGGAAAGAATACAAGAGAGATAAGGAAAGGGAAGAAAGAGAAGAGGGGGAAAAAAGAATAAAATAAAAAATGTAATAATACACTGGTGTCATATATGTACCTCTTGTTTTGTGTCACGTTATCACAACTCCAATGTTAATAGTTCTCGGTCTTAAAATAATAGGTGTCTATAATTTTTGCACGTTATTTAAGAAAATGATTAATTATATTGAATTCAATAGTAAAATTGGTATAATTTACCAAAATATCCATATTAATTGTAGTTGATAGAGTGTTTAAGTTAGATAAAATTCAATAAATAAAGATATAATAAAGGAAAAACAATATGATAAATAGACAATTATTTTGAGACGAAGAGAATATTTTTTTTTTCCATCATTTCTTATTCTTTTTTTTTCAATTTTTTTAATCTCTTTTTCTCATATCATTAATAAAGAATAATTTATAAATTCACACATATTTTTATTTTCAATACAAATTTTTTCAATTTTGTTAATCCTTTTCTCTCTGGTCATTAATAAATGATAGTTTTATAAAATCACGCATAATTTTTATTTTCAATATCAAATTAACATGGAAATGTAGAGGGAGTATTTTCTCTAATACATGAAAATATCAAAACAACTTGTAATAAAATAAGACAGTAGCATGAAAATGCACTTAGAACATGGTTTAAACTTTAAACAAGTAAAAGTTGTAACTTTTGCGTATAAACTTGTATAATTATTTCTTTTATAGATGTTTGACTTTGATTTATATTTTTAAGACAAATTTTTTTATAATAATTTCCCTAAAAAATGCTCTTAGGGATGTTTGCATGCTACGCATTTGATTTTTTTTATTATTTAATTAGTATTTATAAAGCGATTTATAATATGTGCAAAAGAAATCCGCTACTTAAAATTTGGGATTGAGAAAGCATAAGAGTGTTTGATATTTTAAGCAAGGGTAAAGCCCAAAAAAGCCACCACGCTGCTAAACAAGGCCCAGAAGGAAAGTCAGTCAAATGAAAGTTGCTCAGATCATTTGTATTTTTTATTTTATTTTTTTAGAGCAATACATAAGATAGATATCGATACTTTCTAAGCTGAAATGTGTGATGTGTCGCTTATATATATAAGCTCTAAAGGCGAATACACGCACTTGAATTTCCCATATGACTGGCTCCTGAAGTTTAATCTTGGCTAAATTAGGATCAAACATGTTACCTTTGTGGATTACATTAGAATATGACGTGTGAGTTTTTTTTTTCCACTTCCAGGTGTGATATTACTATGTTGTGTTTGAGTTCATTTATTTTCTACTTTTCGAGAGCAATATTACCAAGATTCACGAAGGTATACAGTAATATATATCACCCTCATTTCTGACTTAAGTCCCTTATTATCAAGAGACTAGAATCCCTTGGCATATTTCAAAATTGGGGCTGCATAAGTTGCAAGTTGCAACAGTAGATTTCAATGTTCTTGGGAGCAGAAACACCATTTAAGTGATGTATTTCTATTGGGTTTTCGGCAATAAGATCATCATCCAACAATGTTTGTTTGATATGGATCTGCCAGTATTACCAATCAAAATCGTAGCTATGCATATTTAGCTGTAACGTTCTTTCAAAAAAAAAAAATTTAATTGTAACCTACACCACTGAAGACTGAAGAGAAAAAATTCCATAATTGCAAGTCCACCCCACTCAATCCTTCTCACGCACGCCCCCTTCTCATTTCTATTTTGTCTCCGTTCTATTTTGCCTGGCAGAGACAATCATGGATATCTTGTTACCCCTACGTCGAGTGACAGGTGTGTTCATGTTTGAAACAATGACAAAACCAGAGAGAAATAGCAATTTGCAATCTCTAAATACATTATGATGGATTTTAGAAATCAAAATGATGAAGAACACATTTCAGTTTCTAGAATCGAGCGAAACTAGAAATAAAGAAAGAAAAAAAGAAAGAAACATAAATCAAATATCAAATATTTGAGAAAATGTGTACTGACTTTTTGTTTAGCAGTTGTAAACGTATGAATTGCATTGGATTTGAGCAACTTAAGTTGAAAAATAATACTACAACTCAAGTGAGATTCAGTTCTAAGGTTTTTTTTTTTGAAGTTTGTAGGTTTGAAAACGAAAATGGAGAAGTGATGGGAAGATACCTAGAACATTTGTTATATATAGTGGTTTAGTTCAGATTCTAAAAAAATTAAACCGTGCTTATATGGTTTAGTTTCTCAAATTCGAAAGAGGACAAAATTGAAAATTCGAAGGGCGTGTGAGAGACATGAGGAGGGAAAGAAAATCACATTGCTTGAAGCTTTGGGCTTTGGACCCAAGTCACTTATTTTATATTAGAATAATTATTTTTTTCATCTTATCCATTTCTCGCACGTCATATTTTATTTTATTTTTTACAAAAATGGTCGTGAGGTTTCGGATTATATAATCCGAACACAATTTGGATTTGTTCGGATTATAAAATTCAAAATATGCTTATATATAAGTCGCAATCATAATCTCTCTTTTATTTCAGCAATTGCAAATTTCGCTTTTAGAAACAAAAAAAAAAAGTAAAATGATAACAACATGTCAAATAAAAAAAATACCACAAAAAAAATCTAAAAATCAAATAAAACTAATTAATGCAAATTTATTCGGATTTTTACGAGAATATGAAAAAAAAATTAAAAATGGGTATAAACGGTGGAATTTTGGATTTTGAGGGGGCGGGGTCTCGTAAGAAGTGACTTCTATGAGAGTCTTGATCCTTGAATTTTTTTTCTTATGATTTTTTGGGAAATTTTTGGAGCAAATCAAGTAGCCAAAAAACTGGATTTTCGACTGGAAACAACTAACAATGACATAAAACAGAAGACTATGAGTTAAGAACATTATTATGGTCCTTAAACTGACTATCCGCATTAAATACATGCTCATAACTTATGTCGATACACTTCCGATTATAATCCGAGCTGTTTTTCTCCTGAATAAGGGTTTTTAAGGGATGTTTGAATTTTATAATCCGAAAAAGAAAGGAATGCGTCCTATTTTCTTGGTGTTTGGATTATAAAATTCGAACTTGTTAAAAACTCATTTTTACACCCCAAAACATGTGGAAAACTCTTTCGGATTATAGAATCCAAAAACCTCAGGAGCATTTTCATAAAAAAAAA